>Ga0111163_1069_pt1 | contig 10482 bp, 8 predicted proteins | sample DeeMarSeWOR28_12_FD_80262 | JGI IMG/M metagenome (GOLD analysis project Ga0111163, IMG submission 80262) | Nitrospira bacterium SG8_35_4 | reverse complement strand
CCAGACAGTTTGCCACCATGATCGGTGCCGGACTGCCGCTTGTGCAGGCACTCGAAATACTTTCGAAGCAGACCGAAAACAAGGGATTTGCAAGTATTATCAGCGATATTAAAACTGATGTTGAAGGAGGCTCAACATTTGCTGATGCGCTTCGGAAACATCCGAAAATATTCTCTGACCTTTATACAAACATGGTTGGTGCCGGTGAAGCCGGCGGTATCCTTGATACCATACTGGTTCGACTTGCCACGTATATAGAAAAAGCAGCGGCCCTCAAGAGAAAAGTCAAGGGCGCCATGGTCTATCCATCGGTTGTTATCTCGGTTGCCATTCTCGTCGTCGTTGTTATCATGGTATTTGTTGTACCGACTTTCTCCAAAATGTTTGAGCAGCTTGGCGGAGAACTGCCGCTGCCGACACAGGTCATTATCAATGCAAGTGATTTTCTCGGCGGTATTGGAGGACTGATCATCTTAGCCTCTATCGTTGGTTTTTTTATTTTTCTGGGCCAGGTCAGAAAAACAGAGCGCGGCAAAATGGTTACAGACAACATCCTGTTAAAATTCCCTGTCGTCGGCATGCTCTTCAGGAAGGTCGCAGTCGCAAAATTTACCCGTACGCTCGGGACCCTGATCAGCAGCGGCGTCCCCATTCTTGATGGTCTGAACATAACGGCAAAGACAGCAGGAAATAAAGTAATAGAATATGCGGTCATGAAGGTGCGAAAAGGTGTCTCGGAAGGTAAAACAATTGCCGAGCCATTAAGTGAAACAAAGGTATTCCCCCCCATGGTGAACCAGATGATTGCCGTTGGAGAGTCTACCGGCGCTCTGGACAATATGCTTGAGAAGATTGCTGATTTTTATGACGAAGAAGTTGATCAGGCGGTCGGCACTCTCACGTCCATGATCGAGCCGATACTCATGATCTTTCTGGGCGGCACCGTTGGGTTCATCGTCGTTGCGATGTATCTGCCGATCTTCAAGATGATAACACTGATTAATTAGCAGTGTACATTGCGAATGTTCTCGCATTCGATGACATGTCTGCCTCTCTGATTCGGTATGCTTAAAGAATTAGTAAAAAGAGTCAATGCGCTCATCTTTATCAGGGTCGTCGTCGTCACCCTGCTGCTCGGCTCCTTTTACATCTTTAAGATCGGTTATGACAAACTGGCTCATCCGGCTTATTTTTCTTCACTGATTGCATCTCTTTACTACCTCACGATCATTTACGCAATCATGACACGCATCATAAAGAGGACCTCCCAGTTTGTCCTCTTTGTGTATATACAGATAACAATTGATATTATTGCTGAAACAGTCCTCATTTATATGACGGGCGGCATCGAAAGCATGTTCTCATTCATGTTTCCATTGAGCATCATCTCAGCAGCCATCGTCCTGAACCGCCGCGCATGTTACATTTTCGCTACGCTCGGAAGCATCTGCTACGGTCTGCTCGTAGATCTCCAGTTCTATAAAGTCCTTGAAATGCCGACTGGTCTGGTTTTTACGGAAAAAGATTATTTTTATAACATCTTTGCTCATATATCCGCATTTTATCTGATTGCCTTCCTGATCGGATATCTTTCTGACAAATTACACAGTGCTACAAAAAGCCTTGAGGAGAGGGACACGGTCTTAAGTGATTTAAAGGCATTCAGCAAGTATGTTATTGAAAGTATGCCGAGCGGGGTGTTTACGACAGACTTAAACAGGAGAATCATTACCTTTAATACTTCCGCACAGGTTATAACAAAGCTGCACAGTACAGATGTTGTTGGGAAGAACCCCGAGGACATATTCCCCTTTCTCCGCAATTTCAAAGAGCCCTCAGACCGAATCGAAGGAGAAATAGGACGCAATGGGGGCACGGTGCCCGTCGGCATGAGGCTTTCAAAGCTTATGGACGGGTCAGGCAATTCCATTGGACTCATCGGTGTCTTTCAGGATCTGACCGAGCTGAAGAAAATGGAGGCAGAAGTAAAAAGAAAAGAAAAATGGGCGTTCATCGGAGAGTTGTCCGCCTCGATTGCCCATGAACTGAGAAATCCGCTCGCCTCGCTGAAAGGTTCTGTAGAGATGCTGCGTGAAAATAAGGTGTCCCCCGAGCATGCTGACCGTCTTATGAATATAGCACTTTCTGAAATGGACAGGCTGAACGGAATTATTACTGATTTTCTGCTTTATGCAAAGCCCCAGGAACTGCAGAAAGAATCATTTGATGTCCACCAGTCTCTGAGAGAAATCGTAACGCTGATTCAGAGCCAGGATAGCAGCGGAAAACAGGCAACGATCTCAGCTGATCTGGAAGGAAGCAGGTTCATTTCAGGAGACCCGAAACAGTTACGCCAGGTCTTCTGGAATCTCTGTTTAAATGCGATTGATGCCGTCGAGGACAATGGGGAGGTTACAATTTACACTGAGAAAATAAATAACAGTGTTGCAATAGTTTTCAGGGACAGCGGTTCAGGCATCAGCAAAGCTGATTTAGACAAGATTTTTTATCCTTTTTTCACAACCAAGGACAGCGGCACAGGTCTCGGTCTTTCGACCGCCCAGAAGATCGTCGAGGAGCACGGGGGGAAAATAACTGCCCTCTCTGACGGGGAAGGGGCAGGAACGACTATCAGCGTAACTTTACCGTGTCACAATGAACAGAACGCTCAAAAGAATGAGGAAATCTTCACATTTCAGTAAGCTTTTTTTGATATGCATGCGTTAATTTTTGTGCACGAAATGACGTAAAGAAAAGTATGAATAAAACAAAGGGCAGAATACTTGTTGTTGATGATGAAAAGAGTATGAGGGAAATCCTCGAAATTTTCCTCAAAAACGAAGGCTATAGCGTATCCGTTGCAGACAACGGCGAGAAAGCCGTTGAAGCCGTGAAAAAGGATATCTATGACCTGATCATAACAGACATGAAAATGCCGAAAGTCAGCGGACTGGACCTGCTGAAAAGCGTCAAACAGATCACTCCTGATACCATTGTCGTAGTATTTACAGCATTCGGAACCACAAAATCTGCGGTTGAGGCAATGAAACTGGGGGCATATGACTATATTCAGAAACCCTTTCAGATGGATGATATCAGACTGGTCGTTAAGAACGCCCTTGAGAAACAGAAGCTCCGGAAGGATGTCTCAATTCTGAAAGACCAGCTTGCATCCCCGTCACTGGAGAATATCATCGGCGAAAGTCTGCCGATGCGCGAGCTTTTTTCGGTGATATCCAAATGTGCATCCAGCAATGCCAGTGTGCTCATCATGGGTGAAAGCGGCACAGGGAAAGAACTCGTTGCAAAGGCTGTTCATTCCATGAGCCAGAGAAAAGACAATCACTTTGTGGCAATCAACTGTGCAGCAATCCCGGAGGGGCTCCTCGAAAGCGAACTGTTCGGGTACATGAAGGGTGCCTTTACGGGAGCTTCATCAAGCAAACAGGGGCTTTTTGAACTCGCAAACGACGGGACCCTGTTTCTGGATGAAATAGGCGAAATGCCGATGAGTCTTCAGGCCAAACTCCTTCGCGTTATAGAAGACGGGACCTATCGCAGAGTCGGCGGCATTTCAGACATAACGGTTGATGTCCGGATAATTGCCGCCACGAACAAGAACCTGGCCGAGCGAATCGAGAAAGGCATGTTCAGAGAGGACCTGTATTTCAGGCTCAATGTCCTTTCACTCAAGATCCCTCCCCTCAGAGAACGGCAGGATGATATTCAGCTCCTTGTAAATCATTTCATGAAAAAATATTCGGGAAACGGAAAACAGTTTTCCCAAAATGCAATGGCACTGCTCAACAACTACCACTGGAAAGGAAATGTCAGAGAGCTCGAAAACATCATCGAGAGGGTAATTCTCCTCAGTGACGATGACGTTATAGGCCAGGAATCTCTTCCTGAGGAAATCAGGTCAGCTTCATCCGTCGAAAAAGTCGCCGTGCCCACCGGCGGGGTTGATATTGAGAAAATGATGGTAGATATGGAAAGGGCCTATCTGCTGAAGGCGCTCGAAAAAACCAACGGCGTCAAGACCGAGGCAGCCAAACTCCTCAAGCTTACATTCCGGTCATTCAGGCACAAACTCAAAAAATACGGCATAGATAAAAAGATCATTACTGACTGATTTTCATTCCCTGTTGTCTTCCAGTTTCTGGAGCAGGTCCTTTTTCCTGATCCTTCCATAAAGTTCGGTTCCGTCTTTAAATTCAAGTACGGGGATGTCAAACCGATATTGTTCATAAAGGTCATCGTCCGAGTCTATGGCGACCTTCGCGACCCTGATATCATATCTCTGCTTAAGCCCATTGACCATTTCCTCGGCTGCGTCGCACAGCCAGCATCCCTCTTTATAGTAGAACGTCAGTCTAACCATAGGTTATTGTAGGGTCACGGTTCCCGTGCCCAGCATTAAAGGGCGTATCGCAATACCCCCCTACTTCCCGCCCACTTTCTTCTCAATTTTGTTGCAGATGGCATGGAACATGTTGAATTCCCAGTCAGACAGCCCCGCACGGCTGAGGCAGTGTTTGAGATTCAGCATAATCTTCTTATTCATAACCCTGTCATTTGGAGGAATGTACCCGATCGTTTTAAAGGCACGCTCCATTTTTTCATAAAGGTGAGAGAGCTTTTCCTGTGTTACCAGCTTCGGAGGCCTTGCAAAAAGAAGATTCCCATTATCGCTTTTCTCTTTTGTCGCTGCCCCCCTTATTCCTGCTTTCGATATCTCATAGGCTATGATCAGCACAGCCTGTGCAAGATTCAGTGAGGGCTGCCTGCTGCTTGCAGGCACGGTCATCAAAAACCCGCACTCCTCAATTTCATTATTAAAAAGCCCCTTGTCCTCTCTGCCGAAAAGAACGGCGACCCTGTTCTTTTGAGCCACCTCAAACAGGCGCTGCGTGCCCTGTTCAACAGGGGTGAAAACACCGCGTCTTCTCCCCCTTCTGCGTGATGTACCGGCCACATAGTGTTTGTCACTGATGGCATCCTTCAGAGAAGGATATGCTTTAACTGATTTCAGGATGTCTGTTGCTCCGTGAGCAAACAGCCTGGCCTCATCAGTCTGAAATGTTGGCGGGGGATTGACAACACAGAGGTTCCTGAAATCCATGTTTTTGATGGCCCGCGCAGCAGCGCCGATATTCCCTGGCTCTTTCGGTTCCACGAGGATAAAGTAAATGTTGTCCTTCCAGTTTTTCATCCAAATATAGTAGCACAGTTGTAAAGTGCCATAGTACGGAAGTGCAGAAGCGCAAAAACCTGAAATCGATGTTCCAGAGCAAATCCTGAATTAGATTTCAGCTTATATTGCAGTGGATTATCACAAATAAATCATGGAATTTAATAGTAAATGTGATATAATGGTATTTATTCCCACGTTACTCAAAAGCGAACCATGCTAGGTTCCTTTTCGAATAAGTTAAATCTGTTCACATAACAATCAACTTTTTAAAAATGCGGATTCTTGTGCCTGAATTACAGGTGCATCTTATCTAAGAAGACGAATCAAACAATAATGGAGGGAAAAATGAAAAAATCGTTACCATACATCAGGTATTTATTGATATTCGGGGTTATTCTGCTTTTGATAATACCATTAAGGGCTGTCGCACAGCCCGGAGTCCCTCAGACCATAAGCTACCAGGGGTATTTGACCGATACGGGAACGGGAAATCCAATAACAGACCCGGCAGTGCTGATGCGTTTTTCGTTGCATGACGCCTTGACCGGAGGGACTGAACTGTGGACTGAAACGCAGGATGTGAATGTGAATCAGGGAGTATACAGCGTAGAACTCGGATCATCAACGGTACTCCCCCCCTCTGTCGATTTCAACGCGCAATACTACCTTGAAGTAGCCATTGATTATGATAATTCGACAATATTTGATCCCGGAGAAGAACTGATGCCGAGGCAGAAGCTGACAAGTGTCGGAAGTGCGATCAACGCGGACATGGTGGACGGGCAGCACGCGACGGATCTTGGTGACATAACCGGAGTAACCGCGGGCACCGGGTTAAACGGGGGCGGAACGTCAGGGGATGTTACCCTTGATGTAATCGTACCATTGTCACTGATGGGTTCAAATAGCGGCAGTCCAGTTATTATGGGCACACATACCGGGAATAATTTTGGCATTTGGGGCCAAAATTCGGTCTCAGGACATTACGGCATGCTCGGAGGCCCGGGGAATGGTGTGTTCGGCTTTAATAACGGAAGTGGTTCTGCCGTATACGGGCACAGCAACAGTGGAATCGGGGTTCAGGGGACGAATGCTACAAGCGGAAACTTCGGGTATCTCGGTGCGGGTACGGCAGGTGTTTTTGGCTCAAGCACGGCCGGATGGGCAGGAGATTTTCAGGGAGATGTGAGGATAACCGGAAATCTTCAGGTCACAAACGGCATTACCGGAGAAGCCGATCCGTTATTCACAGCATGGGATAAGAGCAGCGGGATATCAATCATGGAATCACAGATCAGTGATCTCAACCATTTCACGAATGCGAATGAAAGTGATCCGCTATTTGGTGCAAGTGCTGCCTCAGGCATAACCGGGCAGCAGATTACAAACTGGGATACCGCATTTTTCAATTATGACAGGACCCCTGATTCATGGACAAACACCGGAGGGTATCTATATTCACTCCCGGGCAACGTAGGCATAGGCACCAGCACGCCGGCAGAGAAACTGAGTGTTGCCGGCACTGTTGAATCCACTGCCGGAGGATTTAGATTCCCGGACGGTACGCTCCAGACAACTGCCTCATCCAGCGGTGACGGCCATTCCCTTGATTCTGCTGATGCAAGTCAGACCGACGTCGTCTTTGTTGACAACAGCGGCAACGTTGGTGTCGGCACACAAACACCGTCAGAGCGCCTTGACCTTATCGGCAAGGTCAGAGTAACGCCGGGCACATATGCCTATGAGCAGGGGAATGCATTAATCGATTTTCAGACTCCCCGCTGTTCCTGCGATTCAACGGACAATAACGTTGATTGTGAGTTCACTTTTTATTCAATGAATGATGAAGGGATGACCTGCTATGATTGGTATCAGGTATCCAATCCAATACCTCCATTTACCCCTTTTGACTATAGCAATGCTTTTGATCAGATGAGCAATCCGCTTTCAGTCATTGAAATGAATGCAACCAATGACATTGTTGTCAGAAGCCTTAAAATTCAGCCAGCAAGATACTTATACACACAGAGTGCCAGCACATATTCCGGACACCTCACGCCGCGATGCCTGTGCGATACGGTTATTGCTGATAGTGCCTCTGAATGCACGTCACTTGGTGCTACAGCATTTTATACAAATGTTGACAATGGCTCCTCGTGTTATGACTGGCATCTTTCAGGAGGCGCTCAAGAGAGCTACCTGTTCGCCCGGAGTATCCCTGTTTCTCTTTCAACCGTAGATAATTATCTCCGTAATGGCTACAGTGGAATAGAAGTCAATGACCCCACACTCTTTAACAGCAATGTTCAAATCGGGACAGTATCATCCAATAGAGCTCAACTGTCAGTCAGAAACGGACAGTTAGACCCGGGCAACTATGGCATTCATGCAATCAGTCTTTTCGGGACCGCCGGCTACTTCTTTTCTAATACTGGCTATGGCCTCATCGTTGAACAGGGAAATGTCGGAATCGGGACGACCACACCAGCATATCCACTGGATGTAAACGGTGATGTAAACATAAACGGTGCTATCTACCAGCGTGGTGGGGCAACACCATTACATGCCGACTATGTCTTTGAGCCTGATTATGATCTAGAGTCAATTAACGAGCATGCTGATTTCATGTGGAAGAATAAGCATCTGAAAGCCATTCCAAAAGCGACTGTGGATAAAAGCGGAGTGGAAATTGTTGACGTCGGGTCTCATCGGAGAGGCATTGTTGAGGAACTCGAAAAGGCCCACATTTATATTGAGCAGCTGCATGATCAAATGAGCACTCAGAATAAACATATCCGAACTCTTGAGAAACGCATTTCTGAGCTTGAGACATTCATGAAAGGTGCCATATAACATCAATTATCGAGGTCCGACCTCGATAATTGATAATGGAGGTTAGATATGAAGGTAGAGAGGGAATATCACTATTTTGTGTGTTCGTTGAGACTGCTTTTGATTTTGATTCCACTGACTGCTGCCGCACAGCCCTGAGTCCCTCAAGCAATCAGTTACCAGGGGTATCTGACGGACACCGGAACAGGTAATCCAATTACGGATCCGGCATTTCGGGCAAGATTCTCTCTGTATGATACAGTAACCGGAGGGACTGAACCGTGGTCTGAGACCCAGAATGTGGAAGTAAACCAGGGCGTGTACAGTGTCGAGCTCGGATCATCGACCGCGTTTCCCACTTCGCTTGACTTCAATTCTCAATACTACCGAGAAGTAGCCATTGACGTAGACAACTCAACAACGTTTGATCCCGGACAGGAACTGTCGCCAAGACAGAAGTTTACCAGTGTACCTTCCGCTTTGAATTCAGACAGGCTGGACGGGATAGTGACACGCTTCCCGCAGCTGCTCATTTCCGTTTCCATTCCTTGTAAGACATATTCCCACAAGAAAATCGGTAATTTGCTGATATTCTTATAGTTATAAATCATATAGCATGTAACTATCTTCTTGAATTTTCCAAAGGCACTACTTAAAGGCGGGTTAATAGAAAGGAGGTAGGTCATGAGTATGGAATATCCAAAATGTTCTAACGGCAGCTGTTCGTACAATTATGAGTATCAGTGCAAGGCAGAAGGTCTTGAAGAAGACCTCATCTGCAAAGAGGGCAAGGCCGGTAACCTGACAACGGTCAAATAACGCCTACTCATAATAGAAAATCGTACGGCTTCCTGCGGGGCAGTTCATTCAAGAGTGTATGGTTTTCATCGCTCATCTGAAAGATCCCTGAGAAAGTCCTGCATGTCTGTCCAGTTTTTTTGTCAGCCGAGCCATTGCAGTCAACGGCTATGCTGAATGTCTGTGCATACGCGTCAGCATCTGGGCCGATAAAACCGTGCCCCTTCCCCGCTTTCCTGACAGCACTGTTTCCATCAAAAAAAGAAAAAGTGAATTTTACCTTTACTGACGGAACCGTTTCTGGAATAATTCACCCATTGATGAATTCATAGCAAAGAAGGGTAATCAGAAACATGCGGTTCATAAAACAGTACTGGCAGGAAAGAATGAGAGACGTAAAAATCAAAAACGATGATGCCGCGCTCTTTCAATTGATTATCCTGTGGTTACTGAACATTTCATTAGTATGCATGACATTCCTATAGAGATGTAGGAGAGCATTCATTCATCACCTTCTGATTTTATTTTCAGGCGGCCCACACACCGGCCGCCCTCTTTTTCTGCATGCAGCGATATATGATTTAGACCAAAAAAATGCTACTATAAATAATCAGGATTTGATGAAGTATTTTCAATGAAACATGAATCAGCAACCCGAACACACGATTTATAAAAATATTCTCGCTGCCTTCCTGATCCTGCTCATCCATGTCCTCCTGGTCGGCGGCATAGGGGTATTGATCCTGTTTTTTTATGGGATTGTCAATCACCTGATCTGGGTAATTCTCGGAATTTCGTGTATATCCGGCGGCGGAGCATGGCTGTATCACCGTTTAAAGTCGGATGTAAAAGCCATCAGGAACATTACGGGTGAATCCTGAAAGGCAGGACGATCGAGGCGAGCTTTCTTGGGGGTGTGGCAAATTTTAAAATCAGTGATTCCGGATCTGCCGGGGACAGACGTCAGATAACCTCAACCCGTACCCGGCAGTTATCTGCACCGGACGCTGACGCCATGGATTCTCTTGCTGACCTTGCACGGCTCTACGAAAAAAACCTTATTTCACGAGATGAGTATGAAAGGGCCAAAAAGAAAATTCTGGGGAATGACATTGGATAACCTGCCATATATATTCATTTCTTAAGGAGATTGACCATTGCCCATTTACGAATTTTATTGTAAAAACTGCAACACTGTTTATAAATTTCTCTCCCGTAGGGTCAATACCCGAACAATCCCGGACTGTCCCTCCTGTAAGGACGTAAAACTGGACCGTAAGGTGTCCTTATTTGCCACAGTGTCCGGCAGCAGGGGAGAAGACAGCGATGGCATGCCCCCGATCGATGAGGGGAAAATGGAGAAGGCCATGTCCATGCTGGCAACGGAAGCCGCTCAAATGAAAGAGGATGACCCGAGACAGGCTGCACAGCTGATGAGAAAACTCAGCGATGCAACAGGACTCAAAATGGGCGGAGGCATGGAAGAAGCGCTGAGCCGCATGGAACGGGGAGAAGACCCTGAAGCAATCGAAAGGGAAATGGGTGATGTCCTGGAGGCTGAAGAACCCTTTACATTTGGGGAAAAAGGGAAAAGAATTAATAAACAGGCCGGGCCGCACGTGGATGAGACCCTGTACGATTTAGAATAAATTCATCTG
>Ga0111163_1062_pt1 | contig 10709 bp, 13 predicted proteins | sample DeeMarSeWOR28_12_FD_80262 | JGI IMG/M metagenome (GOLD analysis project Ga0111163, IMG submission 80262) | Nitrospira bacterium SG8_35_4 | reverse complement strand
GAATATCACCTGGAACTTCCATTCTGGCAGGCACTCTTTCATTCAGTTTCAGCCTTTAACAATGCCGGCTTCAGCCTCTTTGATAATAGCCTCATCGGTTTCCGGGCCGACCCTGCGATGAACTTCACATTCATGACCCTTATTATTCTCGGAGGCATCGGATTTACTGTTATGGCCGATCTTTACGGATCGTTTACCGAAAAAGAGAAAAAGGTGATGCTGCATACCCGGATCGTGCTGATTGCAACGGTTGTTTTAATAACTGCAGGGGCTGTGCTCATTTATGTGAATGAGAGCAAATATATATTCTCACAGTCTCATCTAACGGGTGGTGAGAGTATTCTTGCATCACTGTTCGCGTCGGTAACCGCACGCACAGCAGGTTTTAATACGATTGATTACTCCCTGCTTCAGCCTGCAACGCTTTTCCTTACCATTATGCTTATGTTCATCGGGGCCTCTCCCGGAAGCACCGGCGGCGGGATCAAGACAACGACATTCAGTGTAATCGTAATGCATCTCTGGTCCACCATACGGGGAAGAGACGATACGGCTGCATTTGGCAGGAGGATACCTGCCGATCTTGTCTCCAGGGCACTTGTTATCCTTGCTCTTTCCATCATATACGTAACGGTGGTTACCTTTGTGATTGTGAACATAGAGCATTCGCAGTTTATTGCTACGCTTTTTGAAGTTGTCTCGGCCTTTGCCACGGTGGGTCTGTCAGTTGGAGACGGAGGGGCGCTGAGTTTCTGTGCCGGGTTTTCAGACATTTCAAAGGGAATTATTATAATAACCATGTTTGCCGGAAGACTCGGGCCGCTGACGCTCTTTATGGCACTGATTGAGCAGAAGGAACAGCGTGTCCGGTATCCTGAAGGGAGGGTCATGATCGGATGAAAAAACAGTTTGCAGTCATAGGGCTCGGGAGGTTCGGTTCCGAGGTTGCGCGTACGCTTGCTCAGAACAGGAATGATGTTATAGCAATAGACAGAGATGAGGCACGGGTAAAGGAGGTCTCCGACCATGTCACCATGGCTCTCCAGCTTGATGCTGTCGATGAGAAGGCCCTCCGCGAAGCCGGGGTCCCGAATGTTGACATAGCGGTAGTAAGTATAGGAGAGAACATCGAGGCCAGTATCCTTGCCGTCATGACGCTGAAGGACATTGGCATAAAAAATATCGTGGCCAAAGCGGTAAGTGAGATGCATGGCCGTATTCTGACGCAACTGGGTGTGAGAAGAGTTGTGCACCCGGAGCGGGACATGGCACAGAAAGTGGCCCACAGCCTTGTAAGGGCTGATGTGCTTGAGTTGATAGAACTCTCGCCGGACTACAGTATTGTGGAATCTGAAGCGCCTGATTTTGTACAGAACATGGCTATTGAAGAGATAAATATCAGGGCAAAGCACGGGATTACGATTATTGCGATCAGACGGCATGACGCGAAAGCGACGGAGAGAGAGGAGTGGAAAATCAACCCTCATCCATCGGATGTTATAGAGAAGGGTGATATCCTCGTGATTCTCGGAAGCAATGAGGACATCAAAAAATTCAATGAATTGAAATGACCGTTCTGGAATAACAGAGGGAGGCTGAAATGTCGCTCGAAAATTTTCTTCAGACATACGGCTACTGGGCGCTTGTGATCGGTACTTTTCTTGAAGGCGAAACAATCCTGATCATCGGTGGGGTTGCCGCACATCGCGGATACCTTTCACTTCCCCTGGTTATTCTTGCCGCCTTTATCGGCACCCTTGCCGGAGATCAGCTCTATTTTTTTATCGGGAGGAAGAAAGGAAAGGCTTTTCTTGATAAAAGGCCTTCATGGAGACCCGGCATTGATAAAGCCCACAACCTTCTCGAACGGTATCAGGCATTGCTCATCCTCGGCTTTCGTTTTCTCTACGGACTGAGAACGGTTACTCCTTTTGTAATCGGAATGAGCCGGTTGAAAACAGGAAACTTTATCCTTCTGAACATCACCGGCGCATTGATGTGGGCAGTGGTTTTCGGGACAGGAGGATACCTGTTCGGCGCTGCCCTTGAGATCCTGTTAGAGGACATAAAACGCTATGAGCTGACGGCTTTCCTCGGCATTTCTATTGCGGGCATTGCTGTCTGGGCAATACACTTTTACCGGAAAAAACATGGGAGAGCAGTTTGATAGTGTTCCTATTGGCATAATAATATACCGAATGAATTAAAGAAGGGGATTTCATGGATAAGAATAAAGTAGCATTTGTGAACGGGTATGATATAGTTTATTTAACGATGATTGCCAAGCGGTTATATAGAGTTACAATCTTTGCAGTATCAATGGTGCTCTTGACTCATCTCATTACGACGGGCGCTTATGCAGCGGAAAAAATGTTCAGGGCACAGACTGACGGAGACGGGGTTCAGCGGGTCGAGATCACCGGGGGTGAATATTATTTCGACCCCGACCATATTATTGTCAAGGTCAATACGCCGGTGGAATTAACCATCATAAAATCCCCCGGAATCACGCCGCACAATATTATTATAAAAGCACCTGAAGCGGGTATTGATATTAACGAAAACATGGGCAGGAAGCCTGAAACAGTCACATTCACTCCCGTGAAAACCGGCAGGTTTGAGATCTATTGCGACAAGAGGTTTCTCTTTTTCAAAAACCATAAAGAGCGGGGCATGCACGGCGTGCTCGAAGTGGTTGAATAGACCCGCCGGCAGCCTTTAAAAATGAGCAGAGAAATAATAGCATATCTTAAGCTGCTGCACGGCGGATTCAACACAGGTATTCTCTTACTGTTTGTCTATCAGGGGATACTTGGCCTGAAGATACGGAGGACCGACACCAGGCCGTTTGACGTCATCAGGAGACACAGAAAAATCGGTCCTGTTGCAGCTGTCCTGGGGGCTTCAGGATTTATGGCTGGGATGACGGTTTTGTACCTTGATGCCGGATATCTTGTTAAATACCCGCTCCACTTCACCACGGGGCTGATAATCGTAGTATTGATAATGACGACCTGGATCATTTCAACAAAGATCAAAGGGGCGGATTCTGCCTGGAGAGACAGACACTACAGAATCGGCATATCGATAATAATGCTTTATTTCATTCAGGCGATTCTGGGACTGGGGATACTGCTGTAAGGATATGGTTATGGCCGTTAATCACGCAAGACGTAAGATTTGCAGAGATTTATGTATTCAAATATCTAAATCGTCGTGAACCCCTCGGAGAGCGCGTCTTACCACAAACTGTGTAAACTTGGCAGAATTGTCCGGGACTTTTACACCTATACCAGTATATTCACCCTCTTTTTCATTAACTCTGACAACATGGGCAGGAACGTTCAGCAGTTCTTTCCCGGTAAAAATAACCACTTGAAGCTGGGAAGGTGAAGGGAAAGAACCCCGGGTTTTAATAAGCATCCCTTTAGGAGAACAGTCCATCAGGGTGCCAAGATACCGGCCACTGGTATCAAAAAAACATACTCCTTCATTTACAGGAACTCTCTCACACTGCCTTCTGTTATGCTCGTACTCGTTTTTCATCGGCTGCTATCCTTTTCCGTGGTACATTCGGATTTCATGAAATTAAAAGATCATTACCTCTACGTCCTGTATATCACGAATCATTGTTCATGGCAAATAAATTTAAATAAAAAGGTTATTTGCATGATTAATTTGTGCCAGTTTATTGATTTATCGATAGAGTGTGCCGGTTAAACCGATATTTCCATTACTTTAAGTATCCGGTGCATGTGACTGTAACTGAGCAAAATGGCGTTTATGACCGCATTGCTGAAAGAAACTGCATATTTGATTCGGTGTGTTTAAAAAAGTGCGATATAATTCTGTTAAGGATATGATGCAATCGGTAATTGATAAAAGCGAATTTAAAAAATTATTCAATGCGCTCCGCGGACATTATTCGATCGTCGGGCCGGTGGCACGGGACGGCGTCATCGTCCTTGACAGGGTGGATTATGATGAGATCCCTTCAGGCTTTGAGGACATTCAGCAGCCCGGTCATTATCGTCTCAGCAAAGAACATGACAGCTTTTTTTCATTTCGCCCCGGCCCTGATTCATTGAAAAAATTCCTCCATCCTTCCTTATTCATTCAGCATTCTTTTGACAGATCAAAAAAGACCGGATTTATCAATGCAGAACATGATCGGGGCAAACCGTATGCCTTCATCGGTGTGAGGGCCTGCGATATAACGGCGCTTGACAGAATGAACAGGGTTTTTGAAGGTTGCGACGGGAGCGAGTGCGGATATTTCGGGCAGAGAGAGATCTTCATTGCTGCCATTGCCTGTTCCCGCCCGTCAGGCAATTGCTTCTGCAGCTCTATGAACTCCGGCCCGGACATAAAAAAGGGTTTTGATATTCTGCTTACTGAGCTGACGAATGTATTCATGGTTGAGATCGGGAGCGAAAAAGGGAAACATGTCTGTACGAACCTGAATGCAAGGCCGGCTACCGCTCAGGAAGCAGAAGAAAAAAAGAGGCGCACTGAAGAATGCAGCACATTCATGAAGAAGACAATGGACATAGATGACATGCCGCATTTTCTCTATCGTCAGTTTGAGTCCTCGGTCTGGACTGAGGTAGCGGAGAGATGCCTTGCATGCGGTAACTGCACACAGGTCTGCCCGACATGCTTCTGCAATACGTCCTTTGATCTCGTTACGCTTTCTGGAATGAAAAAGCAGAATGAATTTTCCGGCAAGAGAATGAAAAAGTGGGACTCCTGTTTTTCGAGAAACTTCGCCCGTGTGCACGGCGGGAATTTCCGTCTCTCCCGGCGCGCCCGGTACAGGCACTGGTTTAATCACAAGTTCGGCTACTGGCTGGAGCAGTACGGGGTTTCAGGATGCGTCGGATGCGGACGATGCATAACATGGTGTCCGGTGGGGATCGATGTGACTGAGGAGATGGAAAGGCTGAGGGGGAGATGCTGATGTATGTGCAGGCATCAATACGATGGATCAAGAAAGAGACAAGGGACACCTCCACGTATTGTCTCAAGCTGAAAGAAAAATTTATTTTTCATCCCGGTCAGTTCAATATGCTGTATGTCCCCGGAATCGGAGAGGCCCCGATATCAATAAGCTCATCACCTGCTGCACCTGAGATTCTCCATACGGTAAGGGTTGCGGGCGACGTCACGACCGCTCTCACCCGGCTTACCGAGGGCGACACTATAGTGCTGAGGGGCCCTTATGGATCAGGATGGCCGATGGACGAACTGAGGGACAGAACGCTCGTTGTCATTGCGGGAGGTCTGGGGATCGCCCCGCTCAGGCCGGTGATGAAGGAAGTGATGAGAAAGGATTACGGACTAAACAGCAGGCCCGTAATACTCTATGGTTCCAAATCACCCAAAGACATTATTTTTCGTGATGAATTCCCGAGGTTCAGGGATGTCTTTGACGTACATCTGACCGTTGACAAGGCTGATCCGGAAATGATCTGGAGGGGTGATACAGGATTTGTGCCGGATGTAATCGGCAAAATCAATTTTGATCCCCTGACGTCGGTTGCCTTTATCTGCGGACCGGAAGTCATGATGAAAAGCAGTATCACGAAACTGCTTGGAAGGGGAATCCCTGCCGAGAAAATATACCTCTCCATGGAGCGAAACATGAACTGCGGCAGGGGTATTTGCGGGCACTGCATGTTCGGCCCTTTTTTTGTCTGCAGAGAAGGACCGGTATTCCGGTATTCTGAAATCCGCGATTTTATTGATGCGAGGGAACTCTAGATGAAGCGACCGCGTCTCGGGATTTTCAAACTGACGTCATGTGACGGCTGTCAGCTCAGCCTGCTCAACCTTGAAGAAGACCTTTTGCGCCTTGTCGAACTGTTCAGCCTGTGCTTTTTCCGCGAGGCAAGCGACAAAGAGTTAAGAGGATATTTTGATCTGGCACTCGTGGAAGGTTCGATCTCGGAACCCCGTCAAAAGGAACAGATTATAAGGGTCCGCGAACAGTCGCGGTACTTTATCACCATAGGAGCATGCGCAACTTCAGGCGGACTGCAGGCAATGAAAAACTGGGCAGTCCTCGAATCGTTCAAGAAATCCGTATACCCTGAACCTGCATTGATAGAGTCACTGTCCACATCGACACCGGTCAGCGATCATGTGTATGTTGATTATGAAATATGGGGCTGTCCGGTGACAGGCGATGCCCTTTCGGAAACACTGGCCTGTTTTCTTCTTGATAAAAGGCCGACGATCCCCCAATACAGTCTTTGCATGGAGTGTAAAAGGAGGGCCATTCCCTGCATCCTCGTTTCAGGAGGAAAACCATGCCTCGGGCCCATAACGAAGGCGGGATGCGGTGCCTTGTGTCCTTCATTCGGGAGAGCATGCTACGGCTGTTTCGGACCCAGGGACGATGCGAACATCGATCCCCTGATGAAGTGGTTTGAGAAGCGTGGGTATTCCGGGAAAGAAAGACGTCTTCTTCTTGACATGATGAATACCTGTGCATACCGGAGGATACAGATTGAAAAGAAGGATTAACGTCGAATATCTCTCAAGAGTGGAAGGTGAAGGCGCACTGACCATCGAATTGCTCAACGGCAGGGCAGGGCGGGTTGACCTGAGAATATTTGAGGCGCCGCGTTTTTTTGAACCCGTTCTGAAGGGGAGGTCCTTTCAGGATGTGATCGACTTTACCGCCCGTATTTGCGGGATCTGCCCGGTCGCGTACCAGATGAGCGCGGTCCATGCCATCGAGGCAGCAAGGGGGTGTTCAGTCCCTCAACCGATTCAGGACCTCAGGAGACTCATGTATTGCGGGGAGTGGATAGAAAGCCATGCCCTCCATGTGCATTTCCTGCACGGACCGGACTTTTACGGCCTGGACAGCGCATGGTCGAAAAAGGATTACCTGCATATTCTTCAGAGAGGGATGAAGCTGAAAAGGCTCGGCAACGAACTCCTGGCCCTGCTCGGAGGCAGAGCTGTTCATCCCGTATCAGTGAGGCCCGGAGGTTTTTTCAGGGTGCCCGATAAAACAGAGCTCTATAGTCTGCTGCCAGTTCTGGGAAAGGGATTTGAGTTGTCCCATGAGTGCATAACATGGGCAGCTTCCTTATTTGAGCGGAAAGAGGCGGCTGAAGATACCGGCAGCCTCTTCATTTCGTTGCATGATCCCGGCAGCTATCCCATGAACACCGGCACTGTCTGCACCTCCGATGGAATCACGTACAGCATGGATGCGTTTACGACGGTAATGGAAGAATACCAGGTGCCCCATTCCAATGCCCTCCATGCAGGCATTAAAAAAGGAACATCACACCATTCCTACATGGTAGGGCCGCTTTCACGGATCAACATGAACTTTGAATCCCTTCCTGAGGAGATAAAGGAAGTTGTTCAACGGACAGGAATTTCAATCCCTGTAAATGACATAAGGATGTCCATTGTTGCACGCTGTGTCGAAATAAGTTATGCCATACATGAAGCCATGAACATCATCAAAAAATATGACGGAGCTGACCCTTACATAAAAGTTGAACCGGGAGAAGGCAAGGGCCTGTGGATCACGGAAGCTCCCCGCGGCATGCTTATCCACTCATATCAATTTGACCGGAACGGCAATGTGGAAAATGCACGGATTATTCCTCCGACATCCCAGAACCTGGCGCATATTGAAAGCAGTCTCAGGAACTTCATCGATCGCAATAATCACTTGACAACAAAGGCCCTCCGCCGGGGATGCGAACATATCATCCGGAGCTACGATCCCTGCATCTCCTGTTCCGTGCATCTGATTGACCTGTCGGCGGGGGAGAATTAAGGAATAATGAATCATGAATCATATTTATGACTGCAATGATTTATAAAAATAATTGTGAGCAGACTGCAAAAGGTGTACAATTCTTCGGAGAGGGCCAGTTAAGAGCCGGAAAGGAACCAACGATAATGGATAAAATAATAATTACTGCTGACCTTGGTCATTTCAAGGCATACAAAGTAACTGAAACACCATCTGGAAAATGGAAAATTGACATGATTGAAAGCTATGATTCCATCGAGGGACATGGTAAGCTGGGAGAAAAGTTAAGCGATACAGCGGGAAGGTTTGAAGGCGGCGGAAGGGCAGGCGAAATCACAAAGGGATACGGGCAGCCGCACAACCTCGAGCTGGAGATACAAAAGAAACTTGCCCGGATGATTGCGCAGGACATCAATGTGTTAATTGAAAGGGAAGACTATACAGCATGGTGCCTTGCATCCCCGAAAAAAATAAATGGCATCATTGTGAAGAATTTGAAACCTGACGTGAAAACCGCGATGATAAAGAACATCACGGCTGATTTAACGAAGGTTAAAAAATCAGATCTTCCCGGTCACTTTGCCAGCATCTAAACATGGTGTCCGGGCAATATACCGTTCGTTGAATCGACGCAACAATAAAGGAATGTCTAAAAAAATCCGGTGAGCCGGTCAAAACACCGCCGAAGTCGAATTGACACGGAAAAGAGAATCCCCTTTAACAGTTTGACCCCGGCGTCAGGGTTGGTGCTGATCAGCTTTTCGAAGTTTTCGCGGGTAAGCGTCAGGAAGGAGATATCCTCAAGGGCTTCCGCGGTCACGGCCCTGGGTTTTCCATCCAGGATGCAGAGCGCACCCACAATCGACCCGCTGCCGATAACACCGACGACAACATGCCTGTCCTTGAACTCTGTCTCCTTTTTGACTTCAACCCGTCCTGAGACAATAATTGCGATATAATCACAGGGGGAGCCCTGGGTCCAGAGGATTTCCCCTGCAGAGGCTGTTGCGCAGCCGAAAAATTCACACAATTCTTCGGCGTTTTCTTCTGCAAGAAAACTGAAGACATTATGCTCTGCCTTCATGCATTTGCATATGTTCATGGCTGCGTCATTCATGAGTAAACGTTCCCTGATTGTTCGGGATATTTTCCAGTCAGTCCCATACATTCTAAATGATCCTCTCTGATGATGCAACAGCAATGTCGGTTAGTTTTCAATTATTTAATTACAGATCCAGAAGGTTATGTAAGACCTTCTATCCGACATGGATATCTGCTTCAGAATTTCTGTAATCGACAAACACCTTTTTTATATGGATGCTTCAGGCCAATCATGACATGTTTTATCACAACTCTCTATTCCAGACTCTGTACGCTCTTTTAACGGTGTCGTACAGAAATTCATCCTCAGACATCCATGTCTGTGCCCTCGTAAAAAACGGTTTGCCATGTATCCTGAAAATATAACTTGACGGGTTTAGATGAAAGAGATATAAATATAGTGGAGTTGGAACGGGAGGGAGGCTGCTATGCCTGATGCGCTCAGGGAGCCGATCGCTTTTTTTATATACGCATTTACATCAGTTTTTGTTATCGTGAATCCGGTAAGCGGTATTCTTGCGTTCATCTCGCTGACCGGGAAAATGAGTGAGGCGGAGAGGAAGAGCACAGCTCGGCGCGCCGTGGTTATCGCATGTGTTCTGGCGGTTGTTTTCGCTCTGGCGGGAGAGCTCGTTTTGAGGATTTTCGGAATCACTGCAGACAGCCTGAGGGTGGCGGGCGGCATACTGCTTTTGCTGATAGCAATGGATATGCTCCAGGGAAAAACGTCGCGCGAGAGCATGACTCCGGAAGAAGAAAAGGACGCGTCAAAAAGGGAAGACATATCGGTATTCCCCATTGCGACGCCGCTTCTGACCGGACCGGGCGCCATAACAACGATTATCCTCGTAATGAGAACAGGCAAAACCGCTGAAATGAAGGTCGCAACGTTTCTTGCCATTCTTCTTACATTTGGTCTGTCCTATATAATTTTCAGGTATGCCCACGAAATACACAAAATGCTCGGGGTCACGGTCTCTCTGGTAATCACACGGATCATGGGCCTGTTCCTTGGAGCCATCGCGGTCAATTTTGTTGCGGACGGGGCATGGAACATGTACAGGGCATACGCAGGATGATAACAATCAGAAAATGGGAGGGTCACCATGAAAAAGTTTATTGTCGTTATTATTTCATTGTTTCTGGCAGCGCTTTCAGGAGCCGGTTTTGCGGAAGAGACAACCGGGGAGGAGCTGTTTAAAAAGCACTGCGCCCTCTGCCATCCCAATGGCGGAAACATTATCAGGCCGGAGAAGACGCTGTTGAAAAAGGACCTTGAGGAGCGCCGCATCAAGACTCCCGAAGACATTGTAAATGTCATGAGAAATCCCGCCATGGGAATGAAAACGTTTCCTGAAGACAAACTCTCTGATGCGGACGCACAAAAGATCGCTGACTATATTCTGCAGACGTTTCAATAGTCTCCTTTTTATGGCCCGGTCTTTTTTATCTAAAATCGCATCGGTGGTAATGCTATAATTGAATGTGATTAAAAAAAAAGCCAGGCCAAAAATAATACACCGCACTGAGAAGACCGTTATCGGATGGAGGGAGTGGGTCTCCCTTCCCGCACTCGGCATCCCCTCCATCAAGGCCAAGATAGATACCGGTGCGCGCACATCAGCTCTGCATGCATTTCAGATAGAGCCGGTCATTATGAGGGGAAGCCTGAAAGTGCGCTTTGCTGTTCACCCGCTTCAGAAGGTGGAGAGGCCGGAGATAACCTGCATTGCCGATGTCATTGACATGCGTACGGTCAGCGATTCGAGCGGGAAGAAGGAGGAGCGGTTTGTCATCAATACCCCTGTACGCATGGGGG
>Ga0111163_1057_pt1 | contig 11006 bp, 6 predicted proteins | sample DeeMarSeWOR28_12_FD_80262 | JGI IMG/M metagenome (GOLD analysis project Ga0111163, IMG submission 80262) | Nitrospira bacterium SG8_35_4 | reverse complement strand
GCTTTTCAAAAGTCGCCGGTTTGTACGGAGGAGCTATTTTTCTATGTCTGACAATGAATTAAAGACGCCATCAAACTTTATCAAATCCATTATTGAAGATGATATCAGCAACAATAAACATGAGGGGCGGGTCCAGACCCGGTTTCCGCCTGAACCAAACGGCTACCTGCACATCGGGCATGCAAAATCCATATGCCTCAATTTCGGTATCGCGGCCCAATATCATGGTTTGTGCAACCTGCGGTTTGATGATACAAACCCGAGTAAAGAAGAAGAAGAATACGTAAGCTCGATCATTGAGGATGTCCGGTGGCTCGGATTTGACTGGGCCGACAGGCAGTTTTATGCCTCTGATTATTTTGAACAGCTTTATCAATACGCTGTCCGGTTAATAAAAGAGGGAAATGCATATGTTTGCGACCTGAGTGCTGATCAGATCAGGGAATACCGGGGGACGCTGACCGAACCCGGCAGGGAAAGCCCATACAGGAACCGTACGGTTGAAGAAAATCTGGACCTCTTTGAACGGATGCGGGCCGGAGAATTTGAGGACGGCTCCCGCACCCTCCGCGCAAAAATCAATATGGCGTCTGGAAATATCAATATGCGCGATCCGGTGTTTTATCGTATCCAGAGAGCGACACATCACAGGACCGGTGATGCGTGGTGCATTTATCCCATGTATGACTATGCCCATTGTGTGTCCGATTCAATAGAAAAGATTACGCACTCTCTCTGCACCCTTGAGTTTGAAGACCACCGTCCTCTTTACGACTGGTTCCTTGAGCAGCTGGATATTTTCCATCCGCAGCAGATTGAGTTCGCGAGGCTGAACCTGAGTCATACAATCATGAGCAAGCGAAAGCTGTTACAGCTGGTCACGGAAGGTCATGTCAGCGGATGGGACGATCCGAGGATGCCGACCATCTCAGGATTGAGAAGGCGGGGATACACGCCGGAGTCAATAAGAAACTTCTGCGACCGGATCGGGGTTGCCAAGGCAGAAAGTACGGTGGACATGGCCCTTCTTGAATACTGTATCCGGGAGGACTTAAATAAGAGGGCTCCACGCGTGATGGCTGTCTTGCAGCCCTTAAAAGTCGTTCTTGTCAATTATCCTGAGAATCAGTCAGAAGAACTGGATGCCATCAATAATCCGGAAGATCCGGACTCAGGGACGCGGAAAGTGCCTTTTTCCCGGGTCCTCTATATAGAACGAGATGATTTTATGGAAGATCCGCCAAAGAAATTTTTCCGGCTCGCTCCGGGACGAGAAGTGCGGCTTCGTTACGCCTATTTTATTACCTGTGTTGATGTAATCAGGGACGAACATGGTGAGATAACGGAACTGCATTGCACGTACGATCCTGCAACACGGGGGGGGGACGCGCCTGACGGACGCAAGGTCAAGGCAACCCTGCACTGGGTCTCTGCCGAACACGCCGTCCATGCAGAGGTGAGACTGTATGATCATTTATTTACTATCTCTGACCCTGAGGACGGCGGTAAAGACTTTCAATCCAGTCTGAATCCTGATTCACTAAAGGTGATGGATGCATGTCCGGTGGAACCGTCCCTTTCGGGTGCGGAGCCCGGCAGCCGTTTCCAGTTTGAAAGGCTCGGCTATTTTTGTGCTGATAATGACTCTGCCGGAAGCAGGCCTATCTTTAACCGGACGGTCACACTGCGCGATACGTGGACCAGGATGCAGAAGCGGTGAGTTCGACAGGCACGGGCTGTGAATGTATCAATACTGTTGATTAAAATTCTGAAATTACTCTGCCATCCCGTTCAAGCGGGATACTGACGATGACCGTTGTCCCTCCCCCTCCGTCGCTGCAGGAAGAGATCTGGAATTCACCGCCGAGGTAGAGGGCCCGCTCTCTCATGCCGATCAGTCCGAAGGATTCTGAGTGGAATATTTCTTCTTCCCTGATGCCCTTCCCATTGTCACGCACTTCCATGATCAGATGAGATTTCCTTTGTTCAAGCGTTACCGTAATTCTGGATGCTTCAGCGTGCCGGGCGACGTTCGTCATGGTTTCCTGAAAGATGCGGAAAATTGCTGTTGAGCGGTTTGTATCGAGTATGATCTCCTCCGGGTTAAAAAAAAGATCACAGGTAATTCCCGACCGGCTCTGAAATTCCCGCGCCTGCCATTCAATAGCTGCGGTGAGGCCCAGATCATCAAGCACTCCCGGCCGCAACTCGATGCATATCTTCTTGACGGACTGTATCGTCCTGTCAATCAGCTTTAACATGCTCTGCACCTTTGAAACCATGGGGACATTCTCTTTGTACTTGTTTCTGAGCCAGTGCAGGTCCATTTTCAGTGCGGTCAGTGACTGTCCGAGTTCGTCGTGGATTTCACGGGCAAATGCCGTCCTCTCATGCTCTCTTACAGACTGCAAATACGCGAGAAGGTTTCTCAGCTTCCCTCTCGACTCCTGTAACTGTGCCTCGGCAAGCTTGCGTTCCGTAATATTGAGCGCTACAAACACTAATCCCCGGATGTTCCTGCCCGTGTCGTAGAGCACGGAACCCGCAAAGAGGACCGAAATTTTCGTCCCGTCCTTTCTCAGATATGTTATCTCAGAATTCCGGAAGTGTTTATTCTTAATTAAATAGTTACGTTCCTCTTCAAATGGATAATTCTCTCCAAAGATTTTTTTTACCGGCTGCCCGATCAGTTCATCTTCGCTGTAGTCCAGCATAGAGCAGAGCGCGTTGTTGACGGACTGGATATTGCCTGACAGATCAACGACAACAAGCGAATCCATCATCGACGTGATGATGTTATCTACATATGCCTTTGAAACCATTGTCTTCTGCAGCTGTTCCGTCATGTTCCTGAATGTAGAGGCGAGACTCCCTATCTCATCAGATGATGTTACATCGATTGGGGTATCCAGTTTGCCTCTCCCTATTCTGGCTGCTGCCTCTTTTAATTTAAGAATGGGTTTTGATATTGTCTGAGAAAGAATATAGACAAGAAGCAGGGAAATAAAAACAGAAGCGATTATGATTCCGAGGATAATGCGCTGAAGATTATTGGCCTGGCTAATGGCGCCTTCTTTTTTCTGTGACTCAAGCTGTATATTAAATTTTGCGAGCTCAATACCGTCTTCACGTATGGTTGATACTGTCTTGCTGAACAACCTCAGAAGTTCACTCCGCTGTTCTGTCTGAAAATTTCCCCATGATTTCATGTCGTGATCGTGCCGGTAGATTAGAGCATTTCCGATGGGAAGGATCTTATCGGTATTTTCCTTGATCCTGTTCAGGAGTCTTCTCGTCTGTGGGTCTTTGACCCTGATGTCGAGAATTGATATATGTTCGCGCAGCGAGGCAAATCGTCTGAAAAATTTATCTCTGTCTGATTCATCATGGAGTGTCAGGTACAGCATTAAATGGCCCTCGGCCCTTTTTACCAGACTGCTTATTTCGGTCGATGCGGTAATTGCTTCCTGTCTGTTGAGGAAATTCGTCTCAAAATGGGCTAATTCAAGACTCTTGATTCGAATTGAGGCCGTAAGGTCATGAAAACTTCTTACTAACGGAGCATGCTTCTCGATCTCGAAATTCCCGGAAGCCCTGATGTCCCTGTCGTGCTCCGAGATCAGGGCCTTTGCGGTCGGCAGAAGTTCTTCTGTGTAGAACTTGATCTCATCCAGGATTTTTCTTGCTTCCTTCATAGTGATGTCCCTGTCCAGCAAGGATATTTTCTTCTGCAGTGATAAGTATTTGTTGAAGAACGTTACCTTGTCAATCTTGTCATGCAGCATAAGATAAAACATGAGGCTGCCTTCAGCGCTTTTGACATGGCTTGACAGTTCTGTTGCGAAAGAGACGATGGCCCTGAATTGCTGATCCCCCCCTTCAAATGATTTTGTGATTTCCCTGCTTGCGATCAGACCGACGATCCCGACAATTGCGACGATAACAGCGAGGGAGAAAAAAGATGCGATCAGTTTTTGCCTGATTTTCATTGTCCAATACCGTGGTTAAAGAGAAACAGTGATGCCTGATAATTGTATATATTCAGTATAAATATGGAAAAGCTGACAAGTCAATTAAATTGAGTCTGATTATAATTTCTTGTCAAAAAAAAGGATAGGCTGTAAAATTGTTAGAACCTGCCTGATTGCGTGAAGTGAAAATTATCGTGGAGAGGCAGAGGAGCCTTTTAGACACTATAGGGAACAGGCCGTATGCAGGGCTGTTCATGAAGGGATTTGTATGGGGTACATTGCTGTTATCGGTGCAGGAAGCTGGGGAACGACGCTCGCAAATGTTCTGGCTGAAAAGGGGTATGATGTTTCCCTGTGGGCCTTTGAAAAAGAACTGGTCAAAGAAATAAAAAAGACCTCTGTTAACAGTGTCTATCTTCCCGGCGTTCCGCTGTCACATAATATCGAGGTCACCGGCAGCATAAAAGAAGCGGTAAGGAAATCCCGCTATGTTGTCAGTGTAGTCCCTACCCAGTTTACGCGGTCCGTATTTGAAAATGCATGGAGTTTTATTCCTGATGGAGCCATTGTTATCAATGCCTCCAAAGGGATTGAGCATGGGACTCTGTTGACAGTGTCTTCCATCCTTGGTGATTTGACAGACCGGCAGGTGGCTGTGTTGTCCGGTCCGAGCTTTGCAGCTGATGTGATAAAAAAGTTGCCGACGGCCGTCACCGTTGCAGCTCACGACAGTGATACTGCGCTGCTGCTTCAGGACGTATTTAATACGGATTTTCTGAGAATTTATACCAATACTGATGTCATCGGTGTTGAAATTGGGGGAGCGCTCAAGAATGTAATGGCAATTGCGTCCGGAATATGTGACGGGCTCGGTCTCGGCGCCAGCTCACGGGCAGCACTGATTACACGGGGGCTTGCGGAAATGACCCGTCTCGGTGTAACCATGGGAGCGCAGGAGAAGACGTTTAGCGGATTAAGCGGACTGGGCGACCTTGTTCTTACCTGTACCAGTACTCTTTCCAGAAATTATACCGTAGGATATAAGCTTGGCAGGGGTGATCGGCTGGGAGATATCCTGGCGAGCATGAAAATGGTGGCGGAAGGTGTGGCGACGTCGGTCTCAGCGCACCAACTGGCAGCAAAATTCAATGTGGAGATGCCCATTGTTGATCAGATTTACCATGTCATTCAGGAAGATAAAAATGCCGGTGATGCTGTCCGGGAATTGATGATGAGAAGCTTGAAAGCAGAATATTAGAAAGTGTTAATAGTTACTCGGTATAAGGTAATACCACAAGAAATAACGTATCAATAATCAACTATCAAGTATTCACGTTTAACGATTCACGATTTTTTACTATGGAAACAAAAAAAATAAAAAAGATTCTAACATCGGTCCAGTCGGGGAAAATGGATGTGAAGGATGCTTTGCACACGTTGAAGCATCTGCCATATGAAGACATCGGCATTGCCAAAGTTGACCATCACCGGGAACTGAGGCACGGCATACCGGAGGTTATATTTGCCAGGGGAAAGGACATCAATGACATTGGTGTTATTGCTGATTCAATGCTAAAAAAAACCGGAAAACTTCTGATTACAAAAGCATCAAAGGCAGTATTCAGTCGTGTGAGTAAGGTGTGCAAACAGTATAAGGTAAAGGTGAAATACTTTGAAAAATCAGGCATTATTATGGCCGGGGCGCCTGTGAGAAAAGAAGGCTCGGTCGCTGTTCTCTGTGCCGGGACATCAGACATTCCCGTGGCAGAGGAGGCACATGCCACGGCTTCTTTTCTGGGCAGCAGGGTTGAGTCGGTCAATGACGTGGGAGTGGCAGGCCTGCACAGGCTTATGGATGCAAGAAAGATACTCTCAGATGCAAATGTCCTGATCGTTGCCGCCGGGATGGAAGGAGCACTCCCGTCTGTGATCGGGGGCATGACAGACAAGCCTATTATTGCTGTTCCAACCTCGGTAGGGTATGGTACAAGCCTCGGGGGGTTAACAGCCCTCTTTGCCATGCTGAATTCATGCGTGCCGGGTATCGCGGTCATGAATATCGACAACGGGTTTGGCGCAGGAGTGCTTGCGCACAAGATAAATATGTTGAGGGGTCAGGGGTCAGGGTAAAAAAAAAGAGAACCAGGTGTAAAAATACACCTGGACCCTGGAACCCTCGAATCCTTTTTTAAAACTATGATCGCATATTTTGACTGTTTTTCAGGAATCAGCGGAGACATGATGCTGGGGGCGCTTGTTGATGCAGGCGTATCTCCGCTGGAGCTGAAACGTGAACTTTCCCGAATTCCGCTGAAGGGATATACGCTGAAAACAGGCAGTGTGAAAAGGGCGGGTTTGAGGGCGACTAAAGTTGATGTCGTGTTAAAGGCAGGGGCCAGGGGTCAGAGGGCAGGGGGCAGAGAATGGAGCGATATCGAAAGACTGATTAAAAGTTCGGACCTTTCCCATTCCATTAAAAAGCAGGGACTCTCCATATTTAAAAAGTTGTTTAAGGCCGAGGCGAGGGTCCACGGCAGAAGGTATGACAGGGTCCACCTGCACGAGCTTGGGGCGGTTGACTGCATCGTCGATATCTTCGGAGTTTTAACAGGGCTTGATATCCTCGGCGTCAATTCTGTGTATTCTTCCCCGCTGAATGTTGGGAGCGGAAGTGTGAAAACCGAACACGGTATGCTGCCGGTTCCTGCTCCGGCAACGGCAGAGATCCTGAAAAACATACCGGTGTACTCATCTGATGTGAAGGGTGAGCTCACAACGCCGACCGGCGCTGTTCTCATATCGTCTCTTTCATCAGGTTTCGGGTCGATACCGGAAATGAGTGTATCAAAAACGGGTATCGGCGCGGGTGCCGCGAATTTCAGACAGCGGCCTAATGTGCTCAGACTTTTTCTCGGAAATGGTTCAGGAGAAATAAAAAATCCGGATTCCGGCGTTGTGGTTATCGAAACCAACATTGATGACATGAATCCCCAGGTATATGAATATGTTATGGACAAGCTTTTTACAAATGGCGCGCTCGATGTTTTTCTTACCCAGATCATCATGAAAAAAGGCAGGCCCGGTACTACCCTGACAGTGCTGTGCAATGACAATCAGAAAGATGCTCTGATGGACATACTATTCAGGGAAACAACGAGCATTGGTGCACGGTTTTACAGGGCTGAGAGAAAAGTGCTGAGCCGTGATATTAAGCCGGTGAAAACCGGATACGGCACGGTGAATGTTAAAATATGCAGGCTCGAAATGGATACATCCAGGACATCGGTTGAATATGAAGACTGCAAAAAGATTGCGAGAAAATTTGATATCCCCCTGCTTGAAGTCATGAAGACCATAGGCTGTACTCAGAAAAAAGTAAGGGGTAAGAAGTAAGCAGTAGGCAGAAGACAGCTGATATCATCATGGTGCTTTTTACTGCCTACTGTTTACTGTTCCCCACTGAGTGTGACAAAGATCGTCGAGCCTCTTCTGAATACCAGCAGCAGCAGGTCCTGGTCTATTTTGATTTTTGAGACCATAGCTTCGTAATCGTCGATGTTTGAAATGGATTTCCTGTTTATTTCGATAATAACGTCACCGGGCATAAGGGCTGTCTCGGAAGGGCTGCCGCCCTCGATATCGGTTACAACAACACCCCGGATTTTTTCGGGGAGATTGAGCTTTCTATAGGCTTCCGGAGTCAGGTTCTGCACGCTGACCCCCTTTAAGGCGTTTTTGAATTGTGCAGGCTGTTTTTCCGAGTCAGCCGAGAGTTCGCTTATTACAACAGACAGGTCAATGATTTCACCATTCCGTATCACTTTCAGATCGATGTTTTCTCCCGGCAGAGTGCTGGCAACAATGTTCCTGAGGTGATACGGTTCATTGACCTCTCTTCCCGCAAACTCAATGATTACATCGCCGCGCTGGAGGCCGGCCTTTGCTGCGGGGCTGTTTTCAACAACATCGGAAACAAGCGTGCCGAAATCTTTTTCGAGCTGAAACTGCTGTGCCAGTTCAGGGGTTACTGACTGAACAGAAACACCGAGCCAGCCCCTGATGACCCGGCCCCGTTCGATCAGGCTGTTCATGACGATTTTGACCATGTTGCTGGGAATTGCAAAACCGATTCCCTGATAACCGCCCGATGTACTGAACATGGCTGTATTTATTCCAACAAGCTCTCCCCTTACATTGATGAGGGCGCCGCCTGAATTTCCTGGATTAATTGCAGCGTCAGTCTGGATAAAGTCCTCATAATCGGCAATGCCGACATTAGCCCTTCCCACGGCGCTGACTATTCCCATTGTAATAGTCTGGTTCAACCCGAATGGATTACCGATAGCGAATACGATTTCCCCTACTTTCAGGTTGTCAGAATTGCCGAGCGGGATGGAAGAAATGGTATCAGCCTCTATTTTTATGACGGACAGGTCTGTTTTAGGATCATTGCCTATTACTTTACCGACAAACTCCCTCTTGTCAGAAAGCACGACGGTTATCTTGTCTGAATTCTTGATAACGTGGGTGTTTGTGAGGATATAGCCGTCATCTGAGATGATGACTCCTGAACCGAGACTGATGGATTTGCGTGTTCTGGGAGTTTCACGCTGTCTGAACCTTTCATCAAAGAACCTTCTGAAAAAGGGATCGTTAAAGAATGGTGACATTTCCTGATCAGAGAGTTTCTCTGTTTTTGTGGTCGAGATATTCACGACGCTCGGCTTTACTGCTTCAGCAACCTCTGCCATGGCCCTGCCGGTCCTGGTGAGAAAATCGACCGAATCAGGCGATATCGCGGGGGCGGATATTTGCGATTCAGGTCTGTATCCGGCAAGCGCAAGCGCAGCCGAGCTTGACAGGAAGATTACCATGATAAAAAGTGCGATACTGAAATTTGCTTTTTTAAAAAACATAATTATCTCCTCGGCTTAAAATAGTATTTCCGTAGAATGTGTAATTGCATTATATATCCATGATGCGAATTGAGTCAATCGAGGTATATGCTGCATTTTTTCCTGTGCTGTAACGCTGGATGAGCGTTCCTGATAAAGGCCCCCAGGGTTTACAAACGCCGGTTCTTCAATTATTATTAATCATAATTTTGAGGGTGATGCTTGGAAAAGATAAGAATTGCACTTGCACAGATAAATCCCGTTGTCGGCGACCTGCAGGGAAATGCAAAAAAAATAGTATCGGGCATTAAAAAAGCCGGAAAAATGAAGGCAGACATCATCGCCTTTCCCGAGCTGGCCGTGACGGGCTATCCGCCGGAAGACCTGCTGTTAAAGCCCCAGTTTATTCAGGACAACAGAGACATACTCCAGCGTGTAGCCGCTGCAACGGAAGATATTACAGCGGTAATAGGATTTGTAGACAGGAATGACGGCATCTATAATGCCGCTGCCCTTGTCTCGAATAAGAAAATCATTGATGTATATCACAAGAAGCATCTGCCGAATTACGGTGTCTTTGATGAACAGCGTTATTTCAGGGCTGGTAATGTCTTTCCGGTTTACAGTGTGGCGGGGGTCAATATCGGTGTAAATATCTGTGAAGATATCTGGCACAAAAAGAGCCCGGCTGTTGCTCAGGCGATGAACGGCGCCCACATTATCATTAATATCAACGCGTCTCCATATCATACGGGGAAGGCTTTCGAACGAGAGAAAATGGTTTCTTCGCTGGCTTTGAGGTGCAGGGTGAACATCGCTTACGTGAACATGGTGGGGGGACAGGATGAACTGGTGTTTGACGGAGGCAGCTTTGTTGCCGGCCCTGACGGTGAAATCATTGTAAGGGGCAGGTTGTTCAGGGAGGAGCTGATAACTGTTGATCTTGCTGTGAAAAAGGGACGGAAGATGCCGGGCGCTCAGGACAGAAGCAAAATGGAAGCTATGACAGGATACGGACGGGTGAAGAAAATCAAAATAACCTCTGCTGCACTGAAAACAGAGAGGCCGGCGATCAAAAAAAAGATCCCGCAACAAATTCATGGTCCAGAGGAGGTATATCAGGCGCTGTTACTCGGGACGGGGGACTATGTGCGGAAAAATGGATTTAAAGGAGTCGTGATCGGCATGAGCGGCGGGGTAGATTCTGCGCTGGTTACGACTATTGCGGCGGATGCACTGGGAAGAGAGAATGTCAACGGGGTCTTCATGCCTTCACAGTACACGTCTGCAGAGAGCCGTGAAGATGCCTTCAGTCATGCCAAAAACCTCGGGATTGCCATTACTGAGATTTCGATTGATACCATATTTAATGCGTATCTGAAAACGATGGAGCCCTTTTTTAAGGGGAAAAAGAGAGACATAACCGAAGAAAATATTCAGGCCCGGATCAGGGGGAATATTTTGATGGCTTTTTCGAATAAGCACGGCTGGCTGGTCCTGACAACGGGGAATAAATCGGAGATGAGCGTTGGGTATGCAACGTTATACGGTGACATGGCCGGAGGGTTTGCAGTCATCAAGGACGTACCAAAAACCATGGTGTATAAACTGTGCGAATGGAGAAACAGCAGAGCGGGCATGGACCTGATTCCTGCGAGAATATTATGGAAGGAGCCGACCGCGGAATTGAAGCCGGACCAGAGAGATACGGATTCACTGCCGCCGTATCCGGTCCTCGATCCGATTCTGAAAGCCTATGTGGAAGAAGACAGGAACTTTAATGAGATCACCGGCATGGGATGTGATATACAGTGCACACGAAGGGTGCTGTCGATGATTGACCATTCTGAATACAAGAGGCGTCAGGCCCCGCCGGGGATTAAAATTACTGAGAGGGCATTTGGGAAAGATCGAAGATTTCCGATAACGAACAGATACAAAAATTATTAGGGATCGGGGCGCAGGGTTTTTTACTGACCGCTGATCCCTAACAACTGTTTTTTAAAAAATACTAGGGTTTGGGGTATAGTGTTCGGGGTTTTTTTACTAACCCTGAGAGCTGATCCCTGACCGCTGTCTTAAAAGGGGGACATGGTGGTGGACAACAAATCGGTTTTTGCATTATTAACGATGGGATTAT
>Ga0111163_1056_pt1 | contig 11188 bp, 8 predicted proteins | sample DeeMarSeWOR28_12_FD_80262 | JGI IMG/M metagenome (GOLD analysis project Ga0111163, IMG submission 80262) | Nitrospira bacterium SG8_35_4 | reverse complement strand
GCAAACAGAAGCTCTACTTTCTTCCCGAGGTACACACTGATTTTATCTTTTCCATCATTGGAGAAGAGCTCGGCCTTTTGGGAGCGTTTGCCGTGCTGGGTGTTTTCCTCTGGTTCCTCATAAAGGGGATCAGGGTTTCATCGCGGTTGACCGATCCGTTCAGTTACTTTTTAACCCTGGGATTAACCATGATGGTGGGGGTCCAGGCGATCATAAATTTCGCTGTCTCAACGGGGTTAATGCCGACAAAGGGGCTGCCGCTGCCGTTTGTCAGTTATGGCGGGTCGGCCCTGCTTATCAATATGGCTGCTGCGGGCATACTGGTAAATATTTCCATGAGAGAAGGGAAGGGAGCAGTTAACAACAGCAGAACCGCTGCGGATGATTTCTCTTTTCAGGTTTCGTATATGAAGAGGCGACGATGAACATTGTTATTGCCGGAGGCGGTACGGGCGGACATGTATTTCCTGCGTTGGCAGTTGCACGGGAATTAAAGAAGCAGACTCCTGATGCAAAGATTACATTTGTAGGAACAGCCAGGGGAATTGAATCAAAGATAATACCGAAAGAAGGATTTGACATACGGTTCATACGGTCCGAGGGGCTTGTCGGGAAAAATCTCTTTGGTACGATTACATCTGTTCTTAAAATACCGATTTCCCTCAAGGACTCGTACAGGATACTGCAGGAGCTCAGGCCCGAGCTGGTATTCGGCGTCGGGGGATACAGTTCAGGTCCGGTGACGTTGTGTGCACACCTGATGGGTATTCAGACCGTTATTCATGAACAGAATACCCTTCCCGGGCTTACCAACAGAATGCTCGGAAAGATCGTTGACCGCGTTGCGGTCTCATACCAGGAAAGCATAAGATTTTTCCCCGCTGAGAAGACCCGTTTAACGGGCAATCCGGTCAGGGAAGAGATCGTCAGGGGAGACCGAAACAGGGGATATGAGATTTTTAGTCTTCAAAAGGACCGCTTCACGATCTTTGTGTTTGGCGGAAGCCGCGGGGCCAGCCATATTAACCATGCGGTCGGCGAGGCGCTGGTCTATCTGATGCCGGTCAAAGACAAGATCCAGTTTCTGCATCAGACAGGAGACCGGGACTCTGAGCCGATGAAGGAAGTGTACCATGCTCGGGAGTTCAGGGGCACGGTTTTGCCATTTGCCTATGAAATGGCGGACGCGTATGCAGTTGCGGACCTCATAATATCCCGGGCGGGAGCAACGACGCTTGCAGAGTTGACAGCCTGTGGAAAGGCAGCGATTCTTGTCCCGTATCCGCATGCAGCCGGCAATCATCAGGAAACCAATGCGCGAAAGCTCTGGGACATCGGCGCCGCGCAGATGATCCTGGACCGGGACCTGAATGGCAAGACACTTGCCGATATGATCATGCATCTGCTGGAAGATCCCGAGGCAATCGGAGAGATGGAAAGAGCGAGCACGTCTATCGGCAGTACTGATGCCACACGGAAAATTGCCGGACTTATTACAGGGCTTTTAAAAAAAAAGAGGAGAAGCGGTCATGAGTTACTCGTTGCAAGTCCCAAATAATTCAGATATTAAATTGAATTTTCCTCAGAGCCTGAATTATTTAATTGGCGACTTACGACTAACGAATGACGATTGACGAATATGTACAAGAGATTTGAAAGAGTCCACTTTGTCGGTATCGGCGGTGTGGGCATGAGCGGGATAGCGGTGGTTTTAAAGAACCTCGGGTATGTAGTCGACGGGTCTGATCTGAAGGAATCGGAGACGACGAGGAGACTCAGGGACCTGGGAATCAACGTGCATATCGGACACAATGCAGACAACATCAAAGCTGCTCATGTCGTTGTCATATCGTCTGCTGTGTCCTCTGACAATCCTGAAGTCAAGGCCGCCAGAGCGCTGTCCATTCCAGTGATCCGAAGGGCTGAGATGCTTGCAGAGCTTGCGAGGCTCAAGTACGGCATTCTGGTGGCAGGCGCGCACGGAAAGACAACAACGACCTCCCTGATAGCCAGTATCCTGGGAGAAGGGAAGTTTGATCCTACGGTTGTCATCGGCGGCAAGCTCAAGGGGATTGGGAGCAACGCGAAACTCGGGCAGGGGGACTTCCTGGTAGCAGAGGCCGACGAAAGCGACGGTTCATTTTTAAAGCTCTCTCCGACGATTGCGGTGGTGACAAATATCGACAGAGAGCATATGGATTTCTTTAAGAGCATTGATGATATAAAGGAAGCGTTCATTTCATTCATGAATAAAGTCCCTTTCTATGGACTCTGCATTTTATGCGGGGACAACGAATACACACGGCAGCTGATTCCCAGAGTTGAGAGACGGTTTATTACTTACGGGACCACGAAGGGACTGGACCTTGTAGCGCGAAATATCAGGACAGAGGACCTGAAATCTGTCTTTGATGTAGATCTGAATGGAAAGTCGATCGGAACGTTTGAGGCCCCCCTCATCGGCGTCCATAATGTCTGCAACTGCCTTGCGTCGATTGCGGTTGCCAATGAACTCGGAATGGATATGGATGCAATCAGGGAGGCGCTCAATAATTTCAGCGGCGTTCAGAGACGGTTTGAATTAAAGGGTACGGTGTCCGGTATCAATGTGATTGACGATTACGGGCATCACCCCGCAGAGATTAACGCAACACTGAGGGCCGCAAAGGAGGCAATAGCCGGCAGCGGAAAAAACGGCGATGTCCGCGGGAGGCTGTTTGTACTGTTTCAGCCGCACCGGTATTCCAGGACGCGCGATCTGTTAAATGATTTTTTTGAGGCCTTTACTGACGCGGACAGGGTTGTGTTGATGGATATTTATTCAGCTGGAGAAAAACCGCTGCCGGGGATTCATTCAAAAACACTGCTGAAGGGGATACGTGATGCCAACAAGGACATTGAATATATAGAGGACAGGGGTGAGATCCTGAAATATCTGGGCTCCGAGTTGAAGCAGGGAGATACGCTGCTGACACTGGGCGCAGGTGATGTATGGAAGTGCGGCGAAGACTTTTTAAAAATGAAAACCGGGAAATCCGAACATGGAAACTGATGAAGGGGTGCTCATGACGGACTACGGGATTGATCATCTGATTCAATCGGGGCTTGTCAGGGGAGAGGTGCTCTGCGGGGAACCGCTGTCAGCACATACGTCACTCAAAATCGGAGGCCCCGCAGAAGTCATGGTATTTCCCGAAGACCCTTTGTCGGTGAGGCACATACTGCACACTGCGAATCAGGAAAATATCCCTCTGTTCATTCTGGGTTCAGGAACGAACCTGCTCGTCAGTGATGACGGATTAAAAGGCATAACCATGTCGCTGAAGGCATTTTCAAAAATAGAGCTGACGCGGGGGACTGATGACGAAAATGCAGTGCTGTATGTAGGGGCCGGTGTTCCGCTGCCCAGGATTGTTCAGTTTGCGAAAAAAAACGGGTACTCGGGAATAGAGGCGCTTGCCGGGATCCCCGGTTCATTCGGGGGGGCGGTCTTTATGAACGCCGGTTCATTCGGGACAGAGATAAAAGATGTCATTGATTCTGTTGCGCTCATGAACAGGCAGGGAGAGCTCAGGATACTGAAGAAGGCTGAGCTCGCTTTTGAATACAGGAAGTCGAATCTTCCGGAGGATTCGATTATATTGAGCGCAAATATTGTCCTGAAAAAGGGAGACCCTGATGAGGTTGCGCAAAAGACCGACGGGTGCATGCAGAAAAAAAGAACGTCACAGCCGCTCGGGGCACACTCTGCCGGCTGTGTCTTTAAAAACCCGGAAGGAGAGTCTGCGGGAAGTCTGATCGAGAAAGCTGGCTGCAAGGGAATGAACATCAAGGGAGTTGAAGTAAGTACCCACCATGCAAATTATTTTATTAACAAAGGCGATGCTCATTTCAGGGATTTCATTGAGCTGATGAACATTGTTATCACAAAAGTAAAAGAGAAATACGGGATAACCCTCGAGCCGGAAATAAAGATCATCGGGGATTCGTAAAAAAATGAAAATGACATATTGCACGTTAAGAGGTACAAATTCTCGATGACAAAAGGACCCATTACCAAAAAGAGAATCGGGGTTTTGATGGGCGGCCTGTCATCCGAGCGGGATGTCTCTATCAGGAGCGGTCTGGCCGTCTATCAGGGCCTGCAGGAACGCGGCTACAATGCTGTGGCGATTGATGTTGACAGGGACGTTGTTACAGTGCTGAAGAAAGAAAAGGTGAAATGTGCCTTTCTCGCGCTGCATGGCGGGACAGGAGAAAACGGTGCCATGCAGGGAATGCTTGAAGTCCTCGGGATACCCTATACAGGTTCCGGTGTTATGGCATCGGCACTTGCAATGGACAAGGAAATGTCAAAAAAAATATTTTTATATCATGGACTGCCTGTTGCTCCGTTTATTGTTGTCAAAAGGCCAGGGGGCACAAAAAAACGCGGGACGAAAGATGCTCAGACAGATGAAGGACCGGATATGACCGGCGCGTATACATTCCCGGCAGTGTCCCGGCCCCCCTTTGACCTGCCGTGGGTCGTGAAGCCCGTTGCAGAGGGCTCCAGTATCGGGGTGAGCATCATAAAAGAGGAGGCTGAACTTCATTCCTGTCTTGAGAAGACGTTTTCACTGGGAGAGAGAGTGATCGTGGAGCAGTTCATACAGGGCAAGGAGCTCCATGTCGGAATCCTCGGAGACAGGGCGCTCGGCGGGGTGGAAGTACGGCCGAAGCTTGAATTTTATAATTATGAGGCGAAATATACCTCTGGGATGACTGATTACATAATGCCCCCGGAAGTCGATGAAACCACTTTTGACAATGTAAAAACAATGGCGCTCAGAGCCCACAGGACACTCGGCTGTTCCGGGTTGAGCAGGGTGGATTTTATTGTTGACCAAAACAACGGGCCGCACATACTCGAAGTCAACACATTGCCCGGCATGACAACAACGAGTCTTCTGCCCAAAATCGCCAAAGCTGCGGGGCTGGACTTTAATGAATTAATAGAGGAGATTATCAGGATTGCGTTCAAAGAATAAAAAAAGGAAATCAGCGTACCGGCGCGGCGAGAAGATCGCGCTCTTTTTCAAGCGAGGGACCATTGTCTTTCTCGTAATTGTCATTGCTGCTCTGGCAGTGCTGGGTGTGAAGCTGCTGTCACGTGAATTTCATGTCAGGGAGGTCCTGATATCAGGCAACTACCATCTGGACAAAAAGGATGTCATTGAAGCGGCAGGCATCACAAAAGGCGATTTACTGCTTGACGTGCCACTCAATCATATCGAGGAAAAACTGAAAAAGAATGCGTGGATCAAAACAGCGGCCTTGCGAAAACAGTACCCCGGCACGGTTGTCATCAGAATTGATGAGGCTGTTCCAAAGGCGCTTCTCAGCGATAACAAAAAGCTTTATCTCCTTGCTGATGACGGGAATGTCCTTGAGCGGATCAGCGGCGACGTCACCCCGTTTCTCCCGGTAATAAAGGATATACGGCCGACAAACCAGAAGGGGATTTCAGAGGCGATCAGGCTGGTTGAGTCGTTGTCGAAAAAAAATATTCTGGCTGACAGGGAATCGATCGAAATCGGTCTTGAGTCCTACGGTCTGACTATGAATATCGATGGTGAATTTATCAAGGTCGGGTATGGAAATTACTCTGAGAAACTCGAACGGTGGATCGAACTCGAACCGGAAATACGGAAGAAAGGTGTGCCGATCAAATACGTGGACCTGCGGTTCAAGGATTCGGTTATTGTGAAACCCCGGAAACCCGGCAGCAGGAGATCCCAGTCCTGATGATGAATTTCGGCTTTATAAAAGAGATAAAGGTCAAACAGAGCAGACTGATCGTTGCGCTTGACATAGGGACAACGAAAGTATGCGCAGTTGTCGGCGAAGTAAACGCTGCTTCAGGATCAGACAGGAGAGGACGGCCTGACAGGTTCAATGAGCCGGCCGAATGGCAGGGGCACGCCGGACTGCGTGGTACTGCACGGAGCAACGTCACGATTATTGGTGTCGGCTCAGCTCCGTCACGGGGGATCAAAAAAGGAGATGTTACCAGTATGGAAGGCATTGTTGATTCCATAGGGCATGCAGTCCATGAAGCGGGAATTATGGCAGGTGTTGAAATCAGGGCGGTTCATCTCGGGATTACGGGAAGACATATCGACTGTATCGCAAGTCACGGGATCGTCGCTGTCAAGGATGAGGAAATAAAGCAAAAGGACATAGAGAGCGTCATAGAAGCGGCAAAGGCTGTTGCAATACCCTTTGACAGGGAAATGCTGCATGTAATCCCAGTTGATTTTTCTGTCAATGGACAGTCCGGCATCACTGATCCCCGCGGCATGGGAGGCGTGAGGCTTGAAACAGACGTGCAGATCATTACAGCTGCCTCAACATCAGTCCAGAACCTGATAAGAAGCTGCCAGAAAGCCGGCCTCGAGGTGATTAATGTCATATTCCAGCCGCTGGCATCTGCGATGGCGGTCCTCACTGAAGATGAAAAACACCTTGGCGTGGCGGTCATCGATATCGGCGGCGGAACAACAGATATTGCGCTGTTTCAGGACGGGAATATTTTTCACTCCGCTGTGATGGCAATTGGCGGGAATAATTTTACAAATGACCTTGCCATCGGTTTGAGAATATCTACCCGTGAAGCTGAGGAAATAAAAAAGAGATTCGGCTCTTCGCATTTTGCAATGATGAAAGAGGATGAGTATATCGAGATAGGACGCACTGATGAAAGGGTGATTAAGAACATTCCACGAAGCTATCTTGTCGAGATACTGCAGCCGCGGGCCGAGGAACTGTTTGGTCTGGTGAGGGAAGAAATTACCAGGAACGGGTATTACAAAAACCTGAATTCCGGTGTTGTTCTCACCGGTGGGGCCGTCATTATGGAAGGGATGGATGTGATGGCAGAAAATATTCTTGAACTCCCGGTAAGGATTGGGAGGCCGGCCAGCGTTGATGGAATTTCTGATGATTTATCCAATCCAGCGTATGCCGCTGCTTTTGGCGTGGTGCAGTATGCAGCCGCGGAGTGTGATGCCGAAGAAGAACATGACGGCGATAACCTGCTGGCCGGATTTACGACAAGGATGAAGGGGTGGGTAGGGGATTTATTTAGAACTTAAAAAAGCGAATAACGAATTACGATTAACGAATAAAACTTTTAAAGGAGGGCACTATGCAAATATTTGAAATGGAAGAAATGCAGAACAAGACCGCAAAAATCAAGATCGTCGGGGTCGGCGGGGGGGGCAGCAATGCGGTCAACAGCATGATCGCGTCGAGCCTTCAGGGGGTTGAGTTTATTGCCGTCAATACCGACGCCCAGGCGCTTGAGTCATCCCTTGCCCATCAGCGTCTGCAAATCGGCAATACCCTGACCAAGGGGCTTGGCGCCGGGGCGAACCCTGAGATCGGCAGGCAGGCAGCACTGGATGACAGGGACCTGATAGAGGACGCCCTGAAGGGAGCGGACATGGTATTTATTACCGCGGGTATGGGCGGCGGTACCGGAACCGGCGCGTGTTCAGTCGTTGCTGAAACGGCCAAAGAACAGGGTATTCTGACCGCGGCGGTTGTGACGAGGCCGTTTCTGTTTGAAGGCAACAAGCGGTCGAGAAACGCTGAACAGGGCATCAAGGAATTAAAAAAACATGTGGACGCAATTATTATCATTCACAACAACCGGCTCCTGGACATAACTGAAAAGAACACCCCGTGGCTTCAGGCACTGAACCTCGCAAATGACGTTTTGCGACAGGCGGTAAAAGGGATTTCCGATCTGATCCTGATTCCGGGTCTGATCAACCAGGACTTTGCAGATATAAAAACCATCCTCTCAGACAGCGGCAGAGCGCTGATGGGTATCGGCACTGCGGAAGGAGAGAACAGGGCCACAACCGCTGCCAAGATGGCAATCAAAAGCCCCCTGTTGGAGGAGACCTCCATTGATGGGGCCAAGGGCGTACTGATAAACATCACTGGAGGTTCCTCCCTGTCCTTTCACGAGGTGAATGAAGCGGCCAGCCTGATCAGGGAATCTGTTCATGATGATGCGGAGATCATTTTCGGTTCAGTCATTGACCCTGACCTTGATAACAAAATTATCATTACGGTCATTGCAACGGGATTTGAAGAAAAACCGCGTGCAGTCATGCCTTCGTATGATAAATGGAGGCCCTCACGGGATGTGAATACCCTGAAAGGTTCCAGCAGGGTCCTGTCAAAGGACACACTGACTGATGACAGTGAAATCTATCTTGACGTTCCGACATTCATGCGCAAGAACGGAGAGCGTGACCAAGGGGATACGAAGACCCTTTAATTCAGCGGGGTTATATAGCAGCAGTTGAATAAGCGGGATTCAGAGACCGGATGGGCATAGGTGCGGATTGAAATACGCCCTTGGGCGGGAAAAGTAAGCAGTAAACAGCAGGCAGTAAGCAGCGGCCTCCTGAGGAGCATCCCCAACTTATCATGCGTATCCCCCTCCCTGGCAAAGAGGGGACAGGGGAGATTATCTGATTAAATTTTTTCATAAAATCACCCTTAATCCCCCTTTTCCAAAGGGGGATGTCATTCATTAAGCCCTTCAATTAGACTCTTGCATATGATAGAATAATTTGGCTTATCAATGATCGGTGGTCTGAGAAAGGTGATGTTAAATGCGGTTTTCAAAAATTTTTATTCCAACACTGCGTGAGACTCCTGCTGAAGCCGAGGCAGTCAGTCATATCCTCATGCTTCGTGCCGGCTTTGTCAGGCAGCTTGCGGCTGGACTGTATATTTACCTTCCCATGGCATTGCGTGTCCTCGAAAAAGTAAACAGAATTATCCGTGAAGAAATGGATGCAATCGGGGCCCAGGAGATATCCATGCCTGCTCTGCATCCTGCTGATATCTGGCAGAAGACCGGAAGGTGGGATGTGATCGGTGATGAAATGTTCAGGCTTAAAGACAGGGGCGACAGGGACATGTGTCTCGGAATGACCCATGAAGAAATCATTACATGGCTTGCAGCTCTGGAAATTCGTTCCTACCGGGACCTGCCGCAGGTATGGTACCAGATTCAGTCGAAGTTCAGGGACGAGGCAAGACCCAAAAGCGGTATTCTGAGGACCCGTGAGTTCACCATGAAAGACAGCTACAGTTTTGACCCCGATGAAAAAGGGCTTGAGGCTAACTACCGGAAGCACGCGGAGGCATATCACCGGATATTTGAGCGGTGCGGACTTGACTTCTTTCAGGTAGACAGCGACCCGGGGATGATGGGGGGGGCAACCGCCCATGAATTCATGGCGCCGAGCCCGGCAGGAGAGGACGTAATAGTGCTCTGCCCTGAATGCGGTTATGCTGCAAACGTCGAACTCGCCGTCTCGAAATCCGGGCCGCAGAAAATCAGTGGAGACGCAGCAGACTGGCCGCGTGAGGATATTGCAACTCCCGAAAAAAGGACGGTGGCAGAGGTGTCGGCTTTTCTGAAGGAGGACCCGTCAGTTTTCATAAAAAGTCTTCTGATGATGGGACCCAGGGGTCCTTTTCTGGCCCTTGTGAGGGGCGACCAGGAGCTCCACGAAAACAAGCTCAAACGAATTGTCGGTGATTTCAGGCCGGCGCAAAAGGATGAAGTAAAAGACATCCTCGGCGTGGAGGCCGGATTTATCGGGCCCCATGACAAAACATTAAAGATACTTGCCGACAATTCTCTGAAGGAGGGAGTCTATATTTCAGGGGCGAATAAAGCGGGTTTCCATACGCGGGGAATAGAACCGGATGTAGATTTTGACGCGGAATGGCACGACCTCCATGTTGCGCGGGGAGGGGAGTCATGTGCACGGTGCGGTGCGGAGATGACCGAGGAGAAGGCAATCGAGATCGGGAACATTTTTAAACTCGGCATAAAATATTCCCAGCCCTTAAAGGCTGTCTACCTAGATGAAGACGGGAAAGAGAAACCCATAATCATGGGCAGCTATGGCATCGGTCCTGCCCGGATTGCGGCGGCGGCCATCGAGCAGAATAACGACAAAGACGGAATGATCTGGCCCGAGAGCATCGCCCCCTTTCATGTACAGGTAATACCGCTTGCCATGGACGATCCTGATGTACTGGGAACGGCGGAAACCATTTACAACCAGTTGCGGGATGAAAATATCGAGGTCCTGCTGGATGACCGGATCGAGAGGCCTGGCATCAAATTCAAGGATGCTGACCTGATAGGGATTCCGTGGCAGATTGTCATCGGGAAAAAGACGCTCGCCGAAGGCCTTGTCGAACTGAAGTCACGGAAGACCAAAGAGACGGAGAAGCTTCCTCCGGCGGAAGCGGTGGAGAGGATGAAACGTATTTATAAAGGTTAAATGCGGTTATTACGATTAGCAATCATAACAATTGTAAACGCAGTTCATGCTTTGTATGCTATGCAATAGAATACTTGAAGTAAAAAAACTTAAATAGTAATCCCCCTGCATCCCCCATTTAAAAAGGGGGAAGTATTAAAAAATTTGCAATTAATTCTTGTAGAGGCAAGTATATACAATTTGTTATGAGCAATATCACGTATGCCCCCTCTTTGGAAAAGAGGGGTTAGGGGAGATTTTTTATTTATTAGTTTTTTCTGTGAATATAGAAGACATTTGAATTATATTCTAGGGTCGAGTATCCTGCCATTGTGCCGAATAAATAAATTTTATCGTATACTGCTGCAATACCATAAGCGCAGCAGTCATCTCTCTCTGCCCTGAATGTCCATTTGTTATCTATGGTGTCATATTCTAATATTTTTTTTACAGAACCTGATATGTAAATATATATGCTGTTATTTATAACAGCTCCATGCCTACTCCCCCAATCTGGGACGTTTGTTTTATTAATCCAGACATTTGTCGCAGGATTGTAGACTTCATTTACTATTGAATTGACACTGCCAGGTCCCTCTTCAATTCCCCCTATTGTGTAAACTACATTATTGACGGCTGCAGAGGCAAAAGTGCTTCTGGCTGTTGGCATGGGGGTTTTAGTTGACCATGTATCTGCTAAAGGATCGTACTCTTCATTTGTATCATAATATGTCGTTACATATGTGACAGAATCATAAGTAGAACCGCCGAAAACGTAGATTTTATTATTCACTGCTTCTGCCCGGTGGTTGCTTCGCGGTGTAGGGAGGGGCGCTTTT
>Ga0111163_1071_pt1 | contig 11230 bp, 14 predicted proteins | sample DeeMarSeWOR28_12_FD_80262 | JGI IMG/M metagenome (GOLD analysis project Ga0111163, IMG submission 80262) | Nitrospira bacterium SG8_35_4 | reverse complement strand
GCTTTGCATGCGTCTCACCAATGCGGAAAAATTCAGAAGGGATATCAGACTTCTTCAGGACCCCTGCCCGTACCGCATCGTCAATGTCATGGTTTACGTACGCAATAATGTCAGAGATCCTGACAATCTCTCCTTCCAGGGTTTCACTTCTGTTGCTGGAAGAAAATATCTCGCCCTTCCCCTTTGAATGTTTAACGATACCGTCCCTCACCTCATAGGTCAGGTTAAGGCCGCGTCCGTTTCTCTCAAGAATATCAACCACCCGCAGGCTCTGCCGGTAATGGTCAAAACCGCCGGGATAGATTTCCCGGAGGACATCTTCACCTGCATGGCCGAATGGGGTGTGTCCCAGGTCATGCCCGAGCGCTATCGCCTCGGTGAGGTCTTCATTAAGCCGCAGCGCCCGCGCAATAGTCCTGGCAATCTGGGACACTTCAAGGGTATGCGTAAGCCGGGTCCTGTAGTGGTCTCCCTTTGGCGCGAGGAAGACCTGCGTTTTGTGCATCAGCCGTCTGAATGATTTGGAATGAATAATCCTGTCCCTGTCCCGCTGAAAACAGGTCCTGATACTGTCCTCCCGCTCCCCTCTCTGTCTCCCCCTGCTCCGGGAGCTGAGACAGGCAGAAGGGTGAAGCATGGTTACTTCCCTCTCTTCCGTCTGCTCGCGGATTGTCTTTGAAGCTTTGCTCATATAAAAAGGATTCAAGGGGTCGAGGATTCGAGTGTGCAGGAAAAAGAATTCGAAATTATTTTTTTCAAATAATTTCTAGCTCAATTCACTTGAACCCTCGGACCCTTTGCGAAATTCACTTTCTCGCGCTGACCAGCACCCCGTCAACAACAGTCTTTTTCCTGACGCTTCCAAACCCTGTCTTCAAAAACCAGCCCTTTATGTCGCCGGGAGAATAGGTTCGTCCTCCCTCGGTGCTCACCAGCATGTTGATGGCAAACAGTGAACTCCAGGGGGGCATGGTCCGCGCCTCATTGATCAGAAAGTCATGGACCACAACCCTGCCATTTTTATTCAGCGCCCTTCTGCATTTTTTCAGGAGCACCATATTTACATTCTCTGAGAACATGTGCACAATCTGGCTGATCAGGATAAGGTCATAGCCGCTGCCAATATCATCACTGAGAAAATCACCGTCCATAAACCTGATGTTTTCTGTTTTGGTCCCTGAGCGGGAAACAACGTCTCGTGCAATCTTTATTGTTGCCGGCAGATCAAATAAGGTAACCTCAACTCCGTTACCGGCAATCTCCATTGAATACGTTCCCGGGCCGCACCCGAGATCAAGCACCCGCTTCACCCCCCTGAGGCCTACCCCCGTAATAACTTCTTTTGCTTTGGTGACGGCGATGTTGTGCATGCCGAGAATAAAGGCCTCGTGATTCCGTGATCGTTGAGACGGCTTTCCGGTCTTTACTATCGTGTCAAGATCAGACCATCGGTCCCACAAGCCGTCTACATGTCTGATAATCTCACCCTGATAATAAGGACTGTGGGAAACAAGAAAGCGCGAAGCTGATTTTGTATTTCTGTATCTGTTCTTTTGTTTTCTCAGCAGGCCGAGTCCGACGAGGGCATCGAGAAGGATTTCCGTTGCCCGTTTGTCCGTCCCTATTTCACCGGCAATCCTCCCCGCAGTCTTCGGACTTTCGAGGTAGTCGAATATCCTGTAGTTATTCGACGTTATTAAAACCCGTGATGACTGGAAATTACTCCATATCTTCCTGATTCCACGTGACTGTTCAGTAATCGCTCCCAACGTAGCTCACCTTCAATATCATACTGTCCGGTTCTTTATCCTGCCTGTATCGCCGGATTTACTGCAGGCCCATCTTTTTTAAAGCATCTTCACCAACATCTTTGGTAGCAGGCGCCTCCTCGGGAAGATACAGCATTACCCCTCCCTTGACCGGCCGTATGATGATCTTCCCTTCCTTTGCAAGTTTATTGGTAGCCTCAACAGGGTCTGCATTGTCGAAGTATTTCTTGAATGCATTATTAAACCCTGAATAGACGGTATGGATCCCCTTATACCCTTCTTTCCGCAGGCTTACGACCGCTTTTTTTATGAATTCCTCCTGAGTCAGTTTTTCTGCCATAATGTCCTCCTTTTATTGAAATGTTTCATTCAGACTCAACCTAGCTTCTTGTCTCTGCTTACAAGCACAATTCTCTTTTATGCCTCTATTCATTTACTGCCAAATTATCGATCTGGATTTGCGTGTCGCGTGCGCCATCTTTCTCTTTCCGTAATTCATCAATTTTCTTCAGCGGTTTTTCGAGCATGTTGCTTCGTGTTGTCACGAGCAGGTCATACTCTTTTCTGGCTGCGTCAAGTTTATCTCCCATGCTCTTGAACTTTTCCTTGTATGCATGCCATTGTTTCGAGAACTCGCCAAGCAGCCTGAGCATTTCCGACGCAGTCCTCTCAAGGTTGAAGTTCTCAGAAGCCTGCCGTATGACGGCCAGCACGGCGTAGAGGGTAAACGGAGAACACAATATGACCTTCTGCCTGAGGGCCTCGTCCATGATCGTGGTGTCAGCCTCATTGATAAAGCTGTACACCTGCTCGTTCGGAATAAACATCAGGACATAATCAACGGTGTTCTGAGAAGGGTCGATATAATCGCGCGTTGTCACCTGTTTAATCATTATTTTCGTGTTCTTCAGAAGATCATCCTTGAACCGTTTCCTGTCATGCTCGGAATGTGCGTTTAAATAGTGCATGTAATTATCGAGAGGGAATTTTACATCCATATTGATTTTCAGTTTGTTCGGCATGTAAAAGGTAAAGTCCGGTCTGCCTGATGATCGCTCCATTGTTTTCTGTTTTTGATAATTCACCCCTTCAACCAGTCCGACCAGATTGATGATGTCCTCTGCCATGCGCTCTCCCCATTCGCCCCGTTTTTTGGAACTTGCGAGCGCCTGTTTCAGATGCTCGGTCGTGTCTCTCAATCTGGCGGTTACCTTTTCATGGCTTTCCATCAGGGTGGACACCTTTTCATTCCCCCTGCTCACATGCTCTATCTTCTGCTTCACATCAGAGAGGGTCTTGTCCATCTCATGCAGGCTTTTTTCGATCAGCTCTTTCTTGCCCTCCAGCTCTTTTGAGCCCTGAACAGTCTGGGACTTAAGCCTTTCTTCCGCGAGTTTCAAAAAATCTTCAGATGTTTTTGAGAGCACATCCGAAGAGATGGACTTGAACTTGTCGGAGAGTTCTTTTTCCATGGACTGGAGGTTCTTCTCAGCCTCAAAATACTGGGCTTCCCGTGCCGCCCTCAGCTCCCGCTCGTTGTTCAGGTCATTTTTTACGGTTGAAAATTCCTGATTCAGCTGATCAAGCTGCTTTCTGAGTTCATTGTTAACAGCCACGGTGCTTTTGACTTCACCCTCGTGCTGAGAAATTTTTTTTGAAAATACGATATAGGAAATGAGCCAGACCAGGCCCCCTCCCATTAAAATGCCCGAAATGAGAAAAAGAACTGTTGTCTCCATAATTATTGAATCAACCCCGGCTTCATCATCCAGTCCACGGCCCACGAATTGTCATCCGACTTTTTCAGGCAGGCGATGCTGCCAGCATCAAAATCGAGGACTTTTGTCTCCATGCTGCCGCACAGCATCATCGATGACACTTTTGCCAGATGCGGCAGATGCCCTACCAGCATTACATCTTCATTTAACCGGGATATCCGTTCATGCCAGATTGCGGGATCATCCATCGGGGCCAGTCCGTCTGTTTCGAGCAATCCCCTGTCAGAATGAATGCTTTCTAAAAAAATGAGGCCTGTCTGCATCGCCCGTTTTTTCCCACTGTGATACACGTGGTTTACGTTGATGCCAAGGCCTTTGGCAAATGCAGAAATCTTCCTGATACTTTCTCTCCCCTCTGCAGAAAGACCCTGCTCAGGGTCTTCGTCTTTTCTGAGCGCCTCCCCATGTCGTACAAGATACAGATACATATTTCGCCTATTATATATACTTATAGTATTACATCATACTCCATGAAGAATTTCTTGTAAACATAAAAAGTGCAATTAAAATATCGCTGATATTGGAAAATACACTATTTTTCGACCTGCCGGCAGGCTGGTACCTTAAACGCAATTGCACTGCTTTCCCTCTTCATATCCGCTCATATACCCACACCTTGACCCCGTTTCTGACTTCCTCAGACCGCTTTACAAGACGTTTCTTGTGCAGGTTCAGTAACCGGGTCCCGCTGGTATTGGCCTCAAGCTTCATGGTGTCCGAGAGGTCCCTGGCGCTTATTTTATTTTTAGAAATAATGAGTTGTAGTGTTTCCCTGAGATAATTATTCAAATTACCGACCAGGATTTTCTCTCCCCGTCTCAGCTCGACCATAACCGCCAGGTCTTTCCTCTCCAGCGCCACTTCAATGTTCTCTTTCTGATTGTCATTGACGCCGGAAAGGAGGATGTATCTGTCTCCATATTCATTTGCAAGGAGCCGCGATATTAATTTGGCTATGATCTCGTCAGCGCAGGAATAATCGATAACGCCGATCTCTGAAAAATCGAGCGCAATAATCTCTCCGTCCCCTTCCTGCTGAATTTCTTTCTCAATCCGTTCTCTCATGACCTGACCGGACGGCCTCGTAACGAGGTCGCTCGAACCATTTTTGAGCTCTTCCCTGAGAAAGCTGTAGAGATTATATGTTTTCATGTATGAGGGTAAGCGTTATGATGGGGTCATAATATACGCTTATAGCGTGTGTTTTCACTGCAGATGAAGAGCAGAGCCCTAATTCCTGTTGGGCTGGTTATTCAGGCGAAAGGCGTTGCCATCAGGAGACGGAGATTTGAACTCTTTTTGAAGCCCAAAGGCAAAATTCTTTCTCACCGCATCCAGACGACGTCTGCTCTCATAGACCGTTTCCTCCCCATGAGCATTGCTCTGTTTCTCGGTTGATTTGCTTTGTTGCATAGTCCACCTCCTGTGGTTTTTAATTTAGTTTTATAATCAAACGAGAAAAATAATCTTACAACCTTTCAATCAATCCGGATCCTTTCATTCAGTTGCTAAAATTGCATCGGACGCTACATATAAAACAGATCCCATCCGTCCTTGACTTCTTCGTACGTCATACATTCCATAATCCGCCTGCATCCGGGACAGAAAAAATCACAGCTGTTATCAACACTTAAAAAATCAAACTCTGAAAAAATATCAATATATTGGTCTGTTTCAGGCTGAAGTGTGCTCTCTGACTCTCTTGAAGGCCTGTGGTATGCCATTACCCCCCCTTCGAATTATAAATACAATATGAGCAGTTGATTCAACTGAATCAATTGAAGCATAAATTAATCCATTTGTCAAGAGAAAAAATGGGGATTGCTGAAATTTAAGCCGGAGCTATACCTCGGGAAGCAGAATGTTTATTTGTGATCCGGGGAAATACAGGAGGTTCTTCTCTCTCTCTCTTCCCCAACCCCAGTCGGGGATCACCGATAATTTGGCGCTGCCGGAGCGAATAGAGAGCTTGCCGTTCCATTCGTGAACAAACCGCCTCACCCCTGCTAGGCCATGTCCCCTGCCCCTGTCATCATATCTGGATATGCCGTCAATCAGCGCGCTTTCGATAGCAACCAGGTCGTCTTTCTCCGGAATTCTTTCCGCAAGTGATTCCTTAAACCCGATGCCTAAATCCATGACCGCAATTTTCACAACATTCTTTTTAAGTTTTTGAAACCGGTACTTCTGGATCCCGACAAAGCCCGTATTCTCACTATGTTCAATAATGTTCTGGCAGACCTCTGAAAGCGCAACAATAAAACCATTGATGGCCTTCTCGCTGTAGTGCAGGTGTTTTTTCAGGATCGTATGCGACCGCTTTTTTACCTTGCCCACGATGAAATGAATGTCGTCGGACTTTTGAATCGGCGTAATTTCGAGCAGGACATCCGAGTACGAACTTCTCAAATACTTTTCGGACAACTCGAGTTTATTGACAATCCTGAAATAACGCTCAGCGTATTTGAAAAAATCCATTCTCTCGAGGTACCTCAGGACATTGTCTGAAGCGGGGAGCAGCAGTGACGTTTTTTCCCGGCTCAACCCGAGATATCTCCCCATCTCGAGCACCCCTAACATTCCATAGGGGTCAACAAAGCCCACATTGCTGAGATCAACACAATCACTTCCGGAAATGTGACTCAGAAATGCTTCAAAGGTATCATCAGACAGGGAGTTCATTTTGTCAGTTTATCAAAAAAAGATTGGACTGTAAAAATCATTTCTGCTTTTTACATCTCATTGCATGCAAAAATGAGCTATCAGCTTTCAGCAATTAGCATTCAGCTATAAAACAAGACTGACAGCTGTATTTACACGATCCTCCCGTCCTTCATTTTGAGGATCCTGTTGCATTGCAAGGCAAGGCTCTCATTGTGGGTGACAATAACAAAGGTAATACCTTTCTTATTTATTTCCTTTAAAATATTAAACAGCTCCTGGCCGGTCTCTGTATCAAGGTTCCCGGTCGGTTCATCGGCCAGCACAACTTTGGGATCAAGCATGAGGGCCCGGGCAACAGCAACGCGCTGCTGCTCTCCTCCCGAAAGTTCTCCCGGCTTGTGAGACAATCTGTCAGAAAGTCCCACATACTCAAGCAGTGTATGGGCCTTTTTTTCTGCCTCATGTTCATTCATCCCGGCAACAAAGGCAGGCATCATTGCATTTTCCATGGTGCTGAACTCGGGAAGCAGATGATGAAACTGAAAAACAAAACCGACCGACCTGCTCCTGAACTCGGCCAGGGGGTCTTCTTTCAGCCGAAAGACATCGACATCCTCAAAGAGAACGCTCCCTGAAGAAGGCCGGTCAAGGGTCCCGAGAATGTGCAGCAGGGTGCTCTTCCCGACCCCGGAAGGCCCCATCAGCGCTGTCATTTCTCCTTTATGAATGTCGATTGTAATGTCTTTCAGAATATGGAGATTTCTGGCCGGTGTCTGAAACGTCTTGTTAAGATCATGTACTTGTATTAATGGGTCCATAGTTTTTCAGAAAACCCGCATGCAGTTTCAGCGGTCGTTCTCTACGACATCCCTGATCTTTTCATACTTATTATGGATTTTGTCACTATTGTCAATAAACTTGTCCACAAATTCTCCAAAGTCAGATATTCTTTCTCCAATAATGCAGAGTCCGCGACCCCACACCTTGAACGGCTCGCCGCCCTTCCAGATAACAAGCCCGATGGTCAGAAAAACCAGAAATACAGAGACGGTCATAACCCTGAAAATGAATTTAAACATACTTGTCAGTCTCTTGTTTCAAATCTAAATTTTTAATTCCTTCATTATCCACTGATAATTGATAATTCACAATTCTCACTCGTATCTCAACGGTTCAACCGGGTCGATTTTCGCAGCCTGCCATGAAGGATAGGCTGTTGCCAGGAGCGTAATAAGTATCGCCGCCGACGGCACGACAACAAAATCAAACAGGCTCATCTTTACCGGGAGATAACTCAGGTAGTACACATCGCCCGGAAGGGTTATGAATTTATACGTTTTCAGTAAATAGCAGAGCACGTAGCCTCCGGCAACACCGATAACCGTACCGGTAATGCCGATAATCAATCCGTGGAGAATAAAGATAAGCATGATACCTTTGTTTTTGGCGCCCATGGCCTTCAGGATCGCAATTTCCCTCCCCTTTTCCATCACGATCATGATCAGGTTGCTGATGATGTTAAATGAAGCCACCAGAATAATGAGCGTTAAAATAATAAACATGACGATCTTTTCGAGTTTAAGGGCAGAGAACAGGTTTCTGTTCATCTGCATCCAGTCTTTTGCGTAAAAAGGCGGGCCGAGCATCTCCTGAATGTCTTGAGATATCCTGTCTGCGTTATAAATATCGTTCAGTTTAATCTCTATCCCGGTCACCGCGTTCTCGTACTTGAAAAACGACTGGGCCTCCGCAAGATCAATAAACGCCAGGCTCGAATCATATTCATACATCCCCGCCTCAAAGTAACCTGCGATCCTGAATTTTTTCATTTTGGGCATCATGCCGAGCGGGCCGATCTCACCGATGGGAGAGACCATGTCAACCGTATCACCGGCAAAGAGCCCCAGTTTTCTCAAGAGCTCCTGCCCGATAATGATACCCGGAATGTCATCACCGACTTTGAGGGAGTCGATGCTTCCTGACTTGAGCTTATGAAGAATATCTATTGTTCCGGCCCCGCTGACAGGATCAATGCCCCGTATGACAACTCCCTGCGCCCGGTCGCCAAACCGGAGCATTACCTGCCCATAGATAAAGGGGGCAGAATCCGTGACTCCTTTGACTGAATCGATCTTCTCTTTAATCGTTTCATAATCACGCATCTTCCCTTTATAATTCATTGCTATGATATGTGCATTGACACCAAGGATTTTATCCTGCAGATCTTCATGAAACCCGCTCATGACGGACAGCACAATGATAAGCGTCATGACACCCAGCGCAACACCCGCAGTCGATATCAGCGTGTTGATTGATATGCCGCTGTGCTTTTTTTTAGACCTGAAGTACCGGCGCGCTATAAAGAACTGGTAAGGAAGTTTCATAATAGTCGTCAGTTGTCAGTTGCCAGTTGTCGGTAGTCGGCAATCGGTTTTAATACGACTTTGCCTCTCCACCTGATGACTGAATACTGATTACTGGAAACTGACATTTTATTTCATCTGCTCCGGCCTGAGCTGGGGAAAGAGGATAACGCGATCCCTATGCCTTCTCCTGCTGCAGGCGGCATGCCGTATTCAAGGGCCCTTACAAAGTCTTCATCCATTTCATTTGCCTCTTCATCCCCCATCTTCCGGGCCTCGACCTGTTCCAGAAACCTGCCCCGCTGATCAGCGGGGTCATTCAGCTCGGAAAATGCGTTTGCTATTTCCCTGCCGCCAATGAACAGTTCAAATCTCTCTGCAAACTCCGGCTCATTCTTCTTCCTCTTGGCCAGGGGTGAAAGCTCCACCGGATAGTCCGTTATAAACGTTGGCTGAATGAGTTCAGCCTCCACCCTTTCCTTGAAGATTTCATCCAGCACCTTTCCGTGCGGGGATTTGGGGTCTACGGCTATTTTGTTGTCCCGGGCAAATTCCTTTGCCTTTTCCGGTCCGGTAAACACCATGGGATCAACACCGTACTTTGCCATTGCATCGACCATGCTCAACCGGGGCCACGGCGGGGTAAAGTCTATCGTATCGCCGGAACCATCTTCAGCGCTCTCTCCGAACGGGACCCTGAGGCCTCCGGATATTTTTTGACACAGCCAGGGGATGAGTTCCTCGGTAAAGTCCATTAAAAAGCGGTAATCATGGTACGCAATATAGAATTCCAGCATGGTGAATTCTGGGTTATGTTTTGCCGAGATCCCTTCATTCCTGAAGTTCTTGTTTATCTCATAGACCCGCTCATAGCCCCCGACAAGGAGCTTTTTTAAATACAGCTCCGGAGCGATCCTGAGGAAAAGGTCGATACCGAGGGCATTGTGATGTGTCTTAAAAGGACGCGCCGCAGCGCCTCCCGGAATCTGGTGCATCATCGGGGTCTCAACTTCAATAAACCCCCTTTCATCAAAGAAATCCCTGATTTCCTTGATCATCCTGCTGCGCGCGGAAAAAAGGTCCTTCACATGGGGATTCACAATCAGGTCAACATACCGCTGACGGCAGCGGGTCTCGATGTCCTTCAGCCCGTGCCACTTCTCAGGCAGGGGCCTGAGCGATTTTGTGAGCATGGTCATTGAGTCGACCTGAAGAGTCAGCTCGTCCGTCTTTGTTCTGAAGAGCTTCCCGCTCAGGCCTATAATGTCACCGATATCCAGGTTTTTAAACAGGTCATTATGAGCAGCGATCACATCTTTGCTGCAGTAGATCTGAACCTTCCCGGAATCATCCTGAATATGAGCGAAGGCTGTTTTGCCGAAATTGCGAAGGGAGATGAGCCGTCCCGCAACATGAAACAGACGGTCTGTCTGGCCCAGTTCTTCCCTGCTCTTTTCTCCAAACTGACTGATGATGTCTGCTGTTTTGCTTTCAACGCCAAAGGCCCCGCCGTAGGGTTCTATGCCCGCTTCCCGCAGTCTCTCCAGTTTCCTGATCCGTTCCTGTATCAGTTCGTTCTTTTCTTCCAATGCCGGTCTCCTAATAAGAAGTCAGTAGCCGGTGGTCAGTAATCAGCAGTCAGACTAAAAACTGACCAGCGGCCGTAGAATACTCTGTTTGACCCCAGCTTGATCCATTTAATTTGTATAAGTTATATGGATTAAGCGATTTTTATTAAAGCACGTTTATGAGCGGTTATGCAAGGCAAGCTGAAATTCCAAAAACCAAATAATAAATTACAAATAAACATCAATGTTGAATGATCGAAATTCGAAACTCGACAATCGAAAAAAATCATTCCCCTTTAGTGTATTTTGGTATTTTATATTTGGGTTGTATTTGTGTTTTGGTGCTTGTTATCTGGAGTTTATTCCTCTTTCGACATTACTGCAGAGGGAATCAATAGTCCAGTTTAAATGCGCCTTAAAGAAAAACCCTGACTTCAAAATCTCAGGTTTCAAGAAAGCCGGAAAGAATCTTTGTCTTTTCTTCAATCAGCCTGTCAAGATCTTCCTGCTCTATTCTGAGCTTGAAAAGCTCATCGGCAATTCCGAATGCAGCCATGACCGTTGCCTTTGACTGGGTAATATTGGGGGCAATACTATATATCTCTTTCAGTTTTTGATCGATAAATTTTGCAAGGGACTTGATGTAGATTTCATCCTCGTCTGTTTTAATGGAGTAAGATTGACCGAGTATCTGAACTTCTACAGAATGCATAAACCTTACCTTCCTGTAATCTGAACAAGCAATGGTGCTTAAAGCTCCACCGACTCAAGCTCTTTTAACAGGGTTTCCACCTGAAACCTGACAGTGTCACGTTCAGTATGAAGCTTATTTATATCAGTCTTCAGGACATCCAGACTGCCCAGTTCCTTCTTTACAGCGTTCAGCTCTTCATCCTTTGTGATCAATTCTCTCTGCAGTTCAGCGATTCGATCGTTCAGTGCGATGTTCTCTTCTGTTAAGACTTTTATTTTATCAATTACCCTGGATATTTTTTCCTCAAGCAACTGTATCTTTTCCACGGACGGTGCCTCCTTCGTAAAATTAAACAGCCCTTCTTGCATTAGCTTGTAAGTTATCAGAATAGTGT
>Ga0111163_1074_pt1 | contig 11339 bp, 12 predicted proteins | sample DeeMarSeWOR28_12_FD_80262 | JGI IMG/M metagenome (GOLD analysis project Ga0111163, IMG submission 80262) | Nitrospira bacterium SG8_35_4 | reverse complement strand
AAAGGTAATTTCCTGCCTATGCTAAGAGCCCAACCTTTTAATTCAGCCATGTCCCCTAATGTCAGCATCCTCTTTTTAATTTCTGCTTCAGCCCCCCAATTCAATGTAATCCACTGTCTTAAGGCCGCTCTCGCTTCACGTAAGCGTTTAAAATCAACCGGTACCTGAAGATGCTAGCAGAGCCATGACATTTCTGAAGCAGTCTGAGAAGAAAGGAATTTCATTTAATACGTTGGAGTCGCGCTTTGATGACCTCGGGGGATATCTTTTTTCATCAGCAGAGAAAGCCATGGCCGTTGTCGATGAATATTATTACCGGTAACAGACTAGAGAGAAAATACAGGCACCTGCTATGAGTGCCCGGTTGATACCCTGATAACGGTTTTCACATTGCCCCTGGGGTTGAAGTCACCGGTCACTTCAAGGTGCCTCGGCTTCAGGAGTTTCTTCAGATCATCAAAGATCTGATTCGTCGAGGACTCGTGAGAAATGCTCTCATCTCTGAAGCTGTTGAGATAGAGCTTCAGAGATTTCAATTCCACAATATACTGGTTCGGAACATAGTCTATTCGTATTATCGCAAAATCCGGATATCCTGACCGCGGACAGAGACAGGTAAACTCAGAAAAGCTGATATCGATTGTATAGTCCCTGTCTGGATACGGATTCTCCCATTTTTCGAGTTTTGCCCTGGCAATCGCCTTTTTACCGTATTTAGATTTGTCATTCTTATTCATTCTCCTGGCCCTTTTCCACAAAGAGTGTCTGCGTCGGATAGGCAAATTCAATTCCCCGGTTTTCGAACGCTTCCTTGATCTCAAGATTTATGCTCTGCTGTATGTCCATGTATTTGTTGTAGTCGCTGCTGAGCACATAATACACAGCCTCAATGTCAAGACTGAAGGCCCCGAACGATGAAAAATGCGCACGGTCAAAGACCGTATCATTCGTGTTCTCTATTACGTTCTTTATTATCCCCGGAACTTCCCGTATATGATCAAGGGAGGTCTGGTACACAACGCCGAGTTTAAACACAATCCTCCGGCGCTCCATCCGCTTATAGTTCCGGATACGTGAATTCGTGAGGTCAGTGTTTGAAAACACCAGCTGCTCTCCTCCGAGGCTTCTCACCCGTGTCGTTTTAATTCCTATATGTTCAATTGAGCCCATATAGTCTCCGATAATAATGAAGTCGCCAACCTCAAAGGGGCGGTCAAAGAAGATGACAAAATAACTGAACAGGTCGCCGAGAATTGTCTGCGCAGCCAGCGCGACCGCTATCCCGCCTATTCCCAGGCCTGCGACGACGGTCGAAATTTTAAATCCCAGGTTATCTAACAGGAACGTGATACCGACCGCCCAGACAAGCACTTTCAGGATGGTAATAACTCCCTTCAGGCTTTTCTGCCTGCCTTCCTCCACTTCTTTTTTGACCCAGTACATGTCAAGAGAGTAGGTCAAAAGTGCAATAAGAATCCGCAGCCCGAAATACGTAAGCACAATCGCAACGATAACGCTGACGCCTTTACTGAAACCAGGAGCCAGCGTCAGGCTCCTGAAAGAAAGGGCGAGCACTCCGAAATACAGAAGGGGGACCAGTTTGTTTTCAAGCAACTGGAGAAGAAAGTCATCTATGGTTGTGGTGCTTTTTGCAGACCACGCCTTCAGTCGCTTCATGACAATACCATTGACTATCTTGATAGCAATAACGCCCGCCAGGAACCATCCGATAACCAGAAGGTAGTCAAGGACCGTATTCTGCAGAAAGGTCTTTTCAAGTATATCTGACAGCATGCATGTTCTCCGAAAATAGAAACGCTTATTTAATGAAAATACTATATCAGAGTCATAATTGTTGTCAATTATTCCTGAATCATGCTTGTTTGTATCAGGAATCTTCTATATAATCTGTCATATGGTTACAGGTGCATCCTCCGTACTCATACAGAGGATGGCTGCTGAAAGAAGTTTTATTCTGATGACGCATAAGAGACAATGAACCTGGGAGCTCACTACAATGATGGTCAATGCAGATTTTGTGTCTGGGCCCCTTTTGCGCAAAAAATGTCGGTCAAACTCCTGACGAAACCCGAAAGATTCATTCCCATGCAAAATGATGAAAAAGGGTACTGGCATGCAGCCATTGATGATGTTTCTCCCGGAATACTCTACAACTACACTCTCGATGGAGACAGAGAGCGGCCAGACCCGGTATCTTTTTCTCAGCCTGACGGGGTTCACAATCCATCACAGGTCATTGATCACAATGCCTTTACCTGGCAGGATGATGACTGGAGAGGCATCCCGTTGCCGGACATGATCATGTACGAGCTCCATATTGGAACATTTACGGCCAAAGGGACGTTTGATGCCGCCATTTCCCGGATCAATGATCTGAAGGAACTCGGCATTAACGCAATAGAGATAATGCCGGTGGCGCAGTTCCCGGGTGACAGAAACTGGGGGTATGACGGTGTTTATCCCTATGCGGTCCAGAATTCTTACGGGGGCCCTGAAGGACTTAAGCTGTTTGTCAATGAATGTCACCGGAAAGGAATAGCTGTCATCCTCGATGTCGTTTATAACCACCTTGGGCCTGAAGGGAACTATTTATGGGATTACGGGCCGTATTTCACCGACCACTATAAAACTCCATGGGGTCAGGCAATAAATTTTGACGGCCCTTACAGCAATGAAGTGAGAGAATATTTCATCGAGAATGCCCTGTACTGGTTAAGAGATTTCCATATAGATGCATTGCGGCTCGATGCAATACATGGCATTTATGACATGAGCGCCAAACCATTTCTCAGCAATCTTTCGGAACGGGTGGAAAAATTTTCAGAAGAGCAGGGAAGAAAATATTATCTTGTCGCTGAATCCGACCTTAATGATTCGCTTGCGGTAAAGTCTTCTCAAAGCGGCGGCTACGGTCTTGACGGCCTGTGGTGCGACGACTTCCATCATTCTGTCCATTCACTGCTGAGTGGCGAGTCCAATGGTTATTATGTCGACTTCGGAACAGTGGATCACCTGGCCAAATCACTCAGTGAGGGCTTTGTGTATTCAGGTCAATATTCCATTTACAGGAAGAGAAACCACGGAAATTCGTTTTTTCGCAAAACCATGATCAGGTCGGCAACAGATTGAGGGGTGAGAGATTGTCCGGACTGGTCTCTTTTGAAGCATTAAAACTGGCTGCAGGGTCTGTTATCCTCTCTCCCAATGTCCCCCTGTTGTTCATGGGCCAGGAATATGGGGAAGATACCCCCTTTCTTTACTTTGTCAGCCATTCTGATCCGCACCTTATTGAAGGCGTGCGGCAGGGTCGAAAAAAGGAATTTGAAGCCTTTGTATGGTCAGAAGAGTTCCCTGATCCCCAGAGCGCTGATACCTTTGTGAAATCAAAGATTCAATGGGAAAAAAGAGGACAGGGCAGGAATATGACTCTCCTCAACTTTTACAGAGAATTGATTCACTTGAGAAAGACCGTACCGTCACTCTCTCCTCCTGAAAGGGATTGCCTTTCAGTCAGGAGTGATGCGGCACAAAAAACAGTAATAATCCAGCGGTCGAAAGACAGCAACCATACATTAATAATTTTGAATTTTAACAAAACGGACATTACAATAGGGAATCTTGCAGCTGGAAAGGAGTGGGAGAAAATGCTCGTTTCCTCTGATAAGAGCTGGGACGGTCCCGGCTCTTCACTTCCCTCCAGCATCGAGGGTGATGAAGAAGTGCTGATAAGGGCTGAAAGTTTTGCATTATATGGGAATGACCGTTCGTCATAACGAGTTAATACCCGTTTTAATGACCGGAAAACCAATTGCAAATAATAAATAGCTGAAAGCTGACGGCGTATCACTCATAATTGTACAATGCGAATACCGGTAGCAACATACAGACTGCAGTTTAATCCTGAATTTGATTTCAAAAAGGCACGGGAAGTTGTTTCCTATCTTATTGAACTGGGAATTACCGATATTTATGCCTCTCCTGTTTTCAAGGCCAAGAAGGGAAGCCCCCATGGCTATGACGTCGTTGACATGAACCAGCTTAATCCTGACCTGGGACCAAAAAAAGATTTTGACAGATTAATTGCAGATGTCAAAAAAGCTGATATGGGCTGGATACAGGACATTGTACCCAACCACATGGCATTTGACGGAGAGAATCAGATGCTGATGGATGTGCTCGAAAATGGCAAAAATTCAGAATATTATGATTTCTTTGATATTGAATGGAACCATTTTTATGAAAGCCTTTCCGACAGGGTCCTTGCCCCTTTCCTCGGCAGGCACTACAGTGAATCCCTTGAAGCAAAAGAGATAAAGTTAAAGTACAACATCAATGGATTTTACATCAATTATTACTCGTTAAATCTGCCGCTCAAAATAGAATCATATGTAAGCGTTATAACGCACAGACTCCCTGTTCTGCGCACGACCCTCGGGGAAGACCATCCGGACCTGATTAAGTTTCTCGGAATCCTCTACTCCCTGAAAACCCTTCCTGCATCGCAGGAAGAACGTCTTGGACGTTACAGTCAGATACAGTTCATCAAGCGAATGTTCTGGGAGCTTTATACAAGTAACAGCACGGTTCAGGAATTCATAAATGAAAACCTCGAAATCTTCAGCGGAGAGAAAGAAGCAGAGGAAGGGATGAATCTTCTGGACTCGCTGCTTTCAGAACAACTGTACAGGCTTTCATTCTGGAAGGTTGCAACAGAGGAACTGAATTACAGAAGGTTTTTCAATATCAATGGACTAATTTCTCTCCGGATGGAAAACGAAAAGGCATTCAATGGTACACACGCGATGGTCCTGAATCTTGTAAAGGATAAAAAAATAAGCGGCCTGAGAATAGATCATATTGACGGCCTGTACGATCCATCCGGTTACTTAAAGACCCTTCGTGAGAAAACAGAAGATGTTTATATTGTCGTTGAAAAAATTCTTGAACGGGATGAGGACCTTCCCTCGTTATGGGCCGCGCAGGGAACGACCGGATATGACTACCTGAATTATGTGAACGGAATCTTTCTTGATGAAGAAAACGGCAGGATATTTAACAAGCTCTACTACAATTTTACCGGCTTTAAAACTTCATATGATGCACTCCTGTATGAAAAGAAACACCTCGTCATAGAAAAAGATATGGCCGGTGACGTCGACAATCTTGCCCATCTCCTGAAAAGAATTTCGAGCAAGAACCGTTACGGAAATGATATGACGCTTTTCAGCCTGAGAAAGGCCATTGTTGAAATTCTTGCCCATTTCCCTGTCTACCGAACGTATGTAAGAAATGACTACTACAGCGAATCAGACAGACGGTACATTATCGAAGCTGTCGGAAAGGCGCGGGACATGAACCCTGCCCTTGTGTATGAGCTCAGCTTCATCGAACTGTTTCTCCTTCTGGAATCCAGTGATTTATCTGAAGAGGAAAGAAATGAGTGGATTCACTTCGTCATGAGATTCCAGCAGCTTACCGGACCGCTTATGGCCAAGGGTTTTGAGGATACCACGCTCTACGTATACAACAGACTGCTTTCCCTGAATGACGTTGGTGGAAGTCCGGACAAATTCGGTATATCGCTGACCGAGTTTCACGACTTCAATGTACGGCGTTCACGCAGACAGCCCCATTCAATGAATGCAACGGCAACACATGATACGAAGCGGGGTGAGGACATACGGGCGAGGCTTAATGTCCTTTCTGAAATACCCGAACTCTGGGAGTCAAACATCAAAAAATGGAGCAGGCACAACCGCAAAAAGAAAAAGTCCTTGAAGGGCGTAACCATCCCTGAAAGGAATGACGAGTATTTCCTGTATCAAACCTTGACCGGCGCCCTGCCGTTCAAGATGGATGAAATGGATAATTTTAAAGTTCGATTAAAGGACTACATCATAAAGGCGGTACGAGAAGCAAAGGTACACACTGCATGGTTAAAGCCCGATACTGACTATGAAGAAAATTATATTAAATTCATTGATAAAATTTTAACCCCTTCAGACAAGAATCTCTTTCTTGATGATTTTCTCAAATTTCAGAAGACAGTATCACATTATGGAATCTTTAATTCCCTCGCTCAAACCCTTGTCAAAATTACCTCTCCCGGCATTCCTGATTTTTACCAGGGCACCGAGTTCTGGGATTTAAACCTCGTAGACCCTGATAACCGGCGGCCCGTTGATTTCGAATTGCGGATGTGGCTCCTTAAAGAAATAAAAGCGGCAGGGAATGGAAACTTTGAGAACCTTATTCAAAATCTTTTTTCAACCAGCGAAGATGGCCGGATAAAACTCTTTCTCATCTACAGAGCACTCGAAGTCAGAAACAGATATCGGAACCTGTATGAAAAAGGGACCTACATTCCGCTGCAGACCGATGGGAAATACAAGGACAATATCATAGCGTATGCATCGGAGTATAAACCCGATTATTCTGTTACAATAGCACCGAGATTTTTAACACGGGTGGTGGATGAGCACAGGTACCCATTCGGGAAGGATGTATGGCATGATACAGCGGTCATGTTGCCCGAGGATTCTCCGGACAGATGGGCTGAAATGATAGCAGGCTCAGAGGTAAGGGGGAATAAATCAGTGCTGGTCGGAGAAGTCTTTCAACGCTTTCCAGGGGCTTTGTTAATCAGTAAAACAGACGGCCAGATGCTGGAAAAAGCTCGCAAGACTGTCAGAAAAGTAAAATAATCAACTTTAAATTATTTGCACATAAATTCCGATGAATAAAAACAAAAGATTCACCGGCGGGAATCTGATTGTTTTACACCACGATAAAAAGGAGTTGAAATGAAAAAACTTCATTGCCTGCTGATAGTATCTGCATTATTATTGACCGTCTCTTCTATGCCCTCTTTTGCCATAGACTTAGCTTCAGCAGACCATTTTCGTTTGAATGCAGAATTTTCCCGGAATTATTCTGATGAGGCAGCAAGTTCAGCCCTGGCACACTCCGCTGCTCTACTTTTTTATGAAAATCACCTGTATAAAATGTATGCCCAGGCAGATGATTATGAAGAAGAGACCTGGGAGGAAGATGAAGAGGAAAATCTTGATTATCCTGAGGTAGATGAGATCGCTGATCCGTTTGAGCCCGTAAACCGCGTTTTCTTTACTGTAAATGATAAACTCTATTTCTGGGTATTAAAGCCCGTGGCTCAAGGTTACTCCTTTCTCTTTCCGGAGCCGGTAAGAATATCGGTAAATCATTTTTTTGACAATATCGCAACACCGATACGGTTCGTCAACAGCCTCCTGCAATTTAAATTCAAACGTGCGGGCAAGGAATTGCTTCGCTTTGGAATAAATTCAACGGTGGGAGTCCTCGGGATATTCGATGTTGCCGGGGATAATGAGGGGATTCAGGTAAGTGAGGATGAAGATTTCGGGCAGACACTCGGCGTGTGGGGATTGGGGCCCGGTTTTTACATGAACCTGCCGATTCTCGGTCCATCCAGTCTTCGTGATGCTGTCGGAAGCGCAGGGGACCAGTTTCTCGATCCTGTCAACTATGTAAATCCTCTCATCGACAGATATGCGATCAAGGCCGGCAGCGGTGTCAATAAGGCCTCCTTTAAAATCGGTGACTACGAAGACATAAAAAAAGATGCACTCGATCCATATGCTGCGATACGGGACATATACCACCAGTACCGGAAAAGTAAGGTCTCCAGATAAGCGACAACTTCTCTCGTAAAAAACCTCACCCGATGTGCTCATACTGAATGTACCATTCTCATTGCATCTCCGCATTGATTTCGTCTCTCCTAAAGTATTGATCCCTTAGTATCGAAAAGATAGTCAGAAATCTTTTGGCAATGGGAGGTAGTGAGAATGCTCTTAAAAAATACCATATCACCGGACCATCCGATAAGAGACCTTTTCAGAGAAGCACTTAATTTTGGGCTCAAAATCACTCCTCCTGACAAAGACGAAATCGCTGAATACATAGAAGACCAAATCCTTTGTGAATTTATCAGCGCCGAGAATTTGTATAGAATCAGGGATGCGTCCGGGAAAAAACTTGAAGATATAGCAGACATGCTCCTTGAAGGCAATGTCCTTCTCAATGCAAATAGTTTTGAGCGGGAATTTCATGTTCATAAACATATTGGAGATTATACGCTGTTCATGCTCAGCATGTTTCCATCATCGCTGGTAACAAAAAAAGGCAAGGAATTCATCCTGGGCAAAATTGTAATACCGGATGCAAGCCTCTCTGAACACTATATGATCCAGGGACAGAGGTCATACAGAATAGCTGCGGAGTTTTCTAACAAAGAGCTTTTTCAGGAATTGGCATCGAATTTTTCATTGTATAAAAATATTCTTGAACTTGTCAGAATTTATCTTGAATCAGCGGGGATTGAAAACTTCACTGATTCAAAAAAAATCATTGCAGGAACAGCCTGACATCGGTACTTTATTTATTGAGAGAAAAGATACTCTGCTGCCATGAAAAAGTTAGATTGCATAATCGACCTCCTTTCTCAAAAAATCATAAAGGTTATTCATTCATTCAAGACTCGTCATCAGGATTACGCAAGCAGGGATATTGACAGGGTTATGGTTGCATCCAGGCTTCTGCAGATCTCTGAATTTAATTTTTTTGGTCTCGCATACAGCAGCTGGTATGGACAGGAAATTCAGGAACGGTTGCTCGAATACATTTTTGCTGAATACATGTTTGAAGATAAAATCCCTCACTGGGTCCGACATCTTGCCCGAACCATAGTGTCAAGAGATGATCAGGGCACCCTTGATCTGAAAGAGTTTAACATCATCCATCCCAGTCCATCAAAGAAACTTAAATATTACGGAGTCGGCTATACGGTAATGCTTACCGTTATCATGGTAGTCTTCTGTATTCTTATCTCTGGCAACATATCCCCGCAGTAACATTTTTAAAATTAAGATAATCTTATATTGTGCTTTAAAAATCCCCAATAGTGTGCTATATATCAGATAAGATGGTTTTTTACTTTTTTAATCTTGAGGCAATTATGATACTGGATCATTCTTTGATCGGAGGGGGAAAATGCTGGGAAACGCAAACAAAAATAGTGCATTGCGATACTCTCGATTTGGACAGCTTGCTGTAAAAAGAGGATTTGTGACAATAAAGCAACTCAATGAAGCTTTGTCCGAACAGATAGCCAATGATCCCTTTCACCGGTTGAGGTGCCGGAAACGTGTTGGGGAAATATTTTTTGAGAGAGGATGGATGAACTCACGGCAGATACAGATGGTGTTAGAGGAACTCAGTGAGCATTAGTCCTGTTGTTGCCTGATTAAGTCATTCCCTGAACATAGTGCTGCCCTTTTTTAACGCGTTCCCTTCCGGAAAAATCTAATTCCTGGTGACAGGTGTCACATCAATCGAGCAACTGTTTATTTAGAATTTACTTATAAGTTATTCGTAATAAACAAGAAATTTGATTATATCAATGCGTTTAAGTATTGGAACGTAATGACCGATAGTATAGAAAAAACAGTCACTGAGGGAAACCATGATAATGCTATCTGATGTAACAAAGTCCTATGAAAAAGAGTATATTCTCAAAAATCTTTCATTCACCATCGGCAAAGGAGAACTCACCTTCATTACCGGCCCCAGCGGCGCTGGCAAATCAACGTTACTGAAGCTTATCTACTGTTCAGAGCGTCCGGACAGCGGACATATTGTCGTCGGTGACTGGCCTGTCACCAAACTGAAACAGAAAGCCATTCCTTACTTACGGCGAAGCATCGGGATCGTGTTCCAGGATTTTAAGCTGTTAAACAACCTGACGATCTTTGAAAATGTTGCGCTTGCATTGAGAATTAACGGAATGTCCACTGCTGAAGTTAAGGAACATGTAAACTCCATATTAAGAGAAGTTAAACTGACTCACAAATCAAAAATCTACCCCCTCCAGCTTTCGGGCGGTGAACAGCAGCGGGTCGTGGTAGCGAGGGCCATCGTAACCAAGCCTGCTGTGCTGCTTGCTGATGAACCAACGGGCAATCTTGACGCAGGCAATACAGAAGTAATTATGAATCTCTTCAGTGAAATAAATACCCGGGGAACTACTGTTCTCATTGCTACACACAATGAATGGCTTTACCAGGGATCAGGGCGCAGGGTCTTTCATCTGAAAGACCATCACATCGACAAGGAGTTTATAGGATGACAACCATATTGTTTTGTCTCCAATCAGCATTGAAAAGTATATGGCGTGAAAAGTGGATTAATATGCTCACCACATTGTCTATCAGTATCGGTCTTCTGATTCTCTGCATCTTTGCCGTGATCACTATAAACATGGATTCTGCTCTTCAGCGCTGGTCAAAGAATTTTGGTATGGTCGTCTACCTGAATGACACTATTGATAAACAAAGGCAGGATGAATTAAATGCGTACTTCCTGAAAGATAAGGACATATCAGAGGTAAATTTCATATCCAAAGAGCAGGCGCTGAATGAAGTAAAAAAAGCCCTCGGAAACAATGCCATAATTCTCGATGATTTCACAGAAAATCCTCTTCCCGCTTCCTTTGAACTCAAGCTGAAAGATGGTCTTCTGGAACCTGCACTGGTGAAGCGGAAGGCAGGTGAAATGGCAAAGATAGAAGGGATCGAAGAAGTTCAGTACGGTGAAAAATGGCTTTCATCGCTGTATGCCATCTCAAAGACAATGAAGTTCGGTGCTATTCTGTTTGGATGCGCAATATTCATAGCAATAACGTTTATTACCTACTGTACGATCAAGATCTTTTTCCACAGAAAAAGTGAGGAGATTGAAACACTGAAACTGCTCGGCGCAACAAAGGTTTTTACAAAGCTTCCCTTTTTGATCGAGGGCCTTTTCATTGGAGCAATCGGCGGCATTATAAGTTCTCTGGCGATCTACGGTGCGTTTATATTTACGACGACAAAAGTTGTAGAGTTTTTGCCGTCAATCAAAATGATGACTTCCTCTATGCCGCTTGAAATATACATAATTATACCCCTTGCCGGCGCCCTTATGAGTACGCTGGGAAGCTTTATCGCTGTTGGGAAGATAAGGTATTAAATGAGTGCCATTCAGCTGGATCAGAGGACACAGCTTTGCTCTAATAAGCATCGACCGTGCTTTTATATTGTCATTGCAGTTATTTTGTTCGTTCCCGCCCTCTTCCTTACAGCACCCTCTCGTACTTTTGCTGCCAATCCATTACAGACACTTTCAGATATCCAGGAAAAACTTAAATCAACGATAGAAGAGGCGAAAGAGACAAAAAGAAAGGAAAACTCCGTTCGTTCGAACATAGACAGTATTAATCA
>Ga0111163_1073_pt1 | contig 11463 bp, 10 predicted proteins | sample DeeMarSeWOR28_12_FD_80262 | JGI IMG/M metagenome (GOLD analysis project Ga0111163, IMG submission 80262) | Nitrospira bacterium SG8_35_4 | reverse complement strand
GGCATCCACTTTTTCAGGGTTAAATAATATACCTTTGAACGGAATAACGACTGCCATAATTTTAGATTCCCGAGGAGAAATATCTTAACATTGCGCAGAAATAAATATCAATTGAACGCTCTCTGCTGATTACAGGATGGAAAGCCCGGCTGCCGCCGGTTGAATAATGCATCCATCGAATAATCTGGAATTTATTTGCAGGTAACATTGCTTTTCATCTACTGTAAAACTAAAATATCAGCGTCATGTCACTGCACCATAAAATTGCCGACTATTTCAGGCTTGTCAAGTTCTCTCATTCAGTATTTGCGCTGCCTTTTGCGTTTACCGCGGCTCTTATCGCAGCTGAAGGGATCCCGACGCTCCATCAGATTTTCTGGATTACCGTTGCAATGATCGGCGGGAGGTCCGGTGCAATGGGAATGAACCGGATTATTGACAAGAAAATCGATGCGCTCAATCCCCGGACCAGAGACAGGGAGCTTCCACGAGGGGTTATTAAGACATCGGAAGCATTTGCCTTTACTCTGGTTGCTTTTGGATTTCTTGTGCTTGCGGCATACAAACTGAATCCTCTCTGTTTTAAACTCTCACCGTTTGTGCTGCTGGTTCTTTTCACCTACTCCTACACAAAAAGATTTACATGGCTCTGCCATGTCGTCCTCGGAATCGCACTATCCCTTTCCCCGCTCGGCGCGTGGATAGCCGTCAGGGGGACCTTTGATTACGACATCCTGCCGCTCAGTCTCGCCATCATTTTCTGGGTTGCAGGATTTGACACGCTTTATGGCTTGCAGGACATGGACTTTGACCGGAAGCACAACCTCTACTCGATACCAAGCATATTCGGCATCAAAACCTCTCTCTGGATAGCAAGGATCTTCCATTTCATCACAATAGGGCTGCTCTTAAGCCTTGTATCCATATTTCATCTCTCTGCTGTCTATTTAGTCGGCGTAGCAATTGCTTTCGCGCTTCTTCTGTATGAGCACCTGCTGGTAAAACCTGATGATCTGAGCAAGCTGAACATGGCATTTTTTAATATGAACGGCTACATAAGCATCACCGTTTTTGTTTTTACCCTCTTGAATTACATGGTTTCTTAAGCGAATGGCGGAAAAATTCATCTTCATATACATCCACGCCTGTTTCGGGCATAACCCGCAATAACTTGACTTTTTCATTCATAAATGAGTTAAATATTTTTCCTGTCTGCCACTTTAATGGATAAAAAAAGGAGAGAAAAATGAAAATCAGGAACGTGCTTTCACTGCTGTCAATTATTGCTGTTTTGTCGGTTATTCTCGTATGGAGCAGCATGGCGGGGGCTTCATCTCAACGCCTTCTGGTATCAAATGCAGGGAATAATACAGTTTCAATCATCGACCTGTCGAATAATGAAGTTGTCAATACGATCAGGGTCGGTGTCTGGCCCGCCGGCATGGCTGTTGATTCATCAACCAACCGGGCATACATCGTTAATTCAAGCGAAGGTGCCAGTACCGTTTCGGTCATCGACCTTGCCAGCAATTCCATTATCGAATCAATAAAGGTCGGCATTGGTCCGATGAGCATTGCGCTCGATCCGTCTGCAGGGACCGGATACGTCGCGGACTCGGAACATCTTGTGGACGGGAAAAATCTGAGCAATACCCTTTCGGTCATTGACCTGAAAACAAACACTGTCAAAAAGCAGATCGAGGTTGGCGTCGGTCCTTTTGATGTGAAGATCCTTGGGAACAAGCTCTTTGCAAGCAATGCGACTGACTGGAATGTTGCAGTTGTTGATAAGAGCAGTCATGAGGTCCTCGAAAAAATAAAGGTCGCCGATACTCCGCTCGGCATTGCCGTCGAGCCGGTCATGAAAAAAGTCTATGTAGCAATACACGGCAAAGGCATGGTTTCTGTTATCGACGCTGAAGCCAACAAAGAACTGAGCACCATAAAGGTTGGCAAATCTGCGTGGTACATTGGCATGGATTCTGCAAAAAACAGGGCGTATGTAACCAGGAGAGAAGATAACGCGGTCTCTGTAATTGATACGACGAGCGATAAATGTATTGACGATATCAAAGTCGGCAAGGGGCCGATCGGCATTGCCGTAGACTCCGGGAGCAACAGGGCATATGTTGCCAATCATGAAGGTGCCTCGGTTTCTATTATTGACACCACGACTAACAAGGTGATCGGCACGATAAAACTTTCACCTGCCACAGAAAGCAGTTACTCCGGTTCACCCTGGGGGATAGTGGTTTATTAAACAGCAGGAATCAGGGATCGGGAGTCAGGGACCAGTTTATTTCTGAACCCTGTCCCCCGAACCCCGACCTCACTCCTTTATTCTTGCATAAAAAAAAGCACCGATACTGCAGAAAACGATTGGGCTTATCCACGGGGCAAGCCACGGTTTGAGAATTCCGGTGTTGCCAAAAGATATGCTGGTAGAATAGAGAAACCAGTACAATACACTGACGACCACACCTAATCCGGCAGCACGGATACCGCCGCCCCAGTTCGCGTTCAGGGCCAGGGCAATCCCAAAAAGTATCATTACAAAGTTAATGCTTGGATACGCGAGCTTTTCATACAGTCTGACAGAATATTTCAGGTTCTTAAACCCGGCCTTTTCAAGCCGTGAATAATAGGTATAGAGCTCAACAAAATTCATTTCCTGGGGCTTTTTTATTTCCTCCCTGAAGATCTCTGGTTCTTCCAGCGAAGTCGTCTCATACGTGGCGTGTTTCTCGGTTGTTTTTGATTCGAAATCAAAGATCACCACATTTTTCAGGATCCACCGCCCATCCATCCATTCAGCTTCATCCGCTTCTATTCTCTTTTCGAGGCCAAAGGTCTATTTTTGGTGTCTGTTTGAGTATCTCAACTTTTCTTATATACGTTGCGGTGCTGGCTGCAAGAGGAACAACGGTTTCACCCAGAATCAGCGCCACAAAACTGATAACCGCGCCCAGAACGAGAAAATATGAAAAGAGTTTTTTTGTGCTGCTGCCAGACGCCCTGATAATAACGGTTTCTCTCCACTTCGAAGCTATTCCAATTGTGATGAGGATTGAGAACAATGAGGCGAACGGCAGCGCATATAACATTACTCTCGGAGCCTGCAGCAAAAGATACTGGGCAATCAGATAGATCGAGGGCTGATTGCTGTAAAACTCATCTGCCTTGTCAAAAAATTCGGCAATAATCGCTATCGCTGTAAAGCTCAGGATAAAGATCGCAAAATATTTAAAAAATTCCGCAAGAAAATATTTTCTTAAAATTTTCATCGTGTTCGGTTCGTGTTATGTTGTTAACCCTCAAAAAATTTAATACAAGTTAAAATCTTTAATCAGACATGGAAGCCTGTTCCAGAATTTCTCTAATCGACAAACGGCGTATAATATTTTTTCTTCAACTCCGTCATGCCGTTTTCTTTTCTGAACTCCTTACTCCTGACTCTGTAAGGGCTTATTGCAACAAGCCCCTACAAATGGTGTCGTCCCTGCCTGCCGGCAGGCAGGGATAAATCCTTCCACAGCCTCCCATCTCTGCAACCGGTAAAATGGAATTCGTTATGCATCAATACCTTTTGACCGGCTTGTCCTTGTATGCATTGTAAAAGAAAAGAACAGCCAGAGAACCAAATAATATGTTTGAAGTCCATACTCCCCAGAAAGCTGAAATTTTTCCTGATTTCGCAAGCCCCTCGCCCAGAACAAGAAACATATAGTGAAAAATGAGAACAGCAAGGCTTAACGAAAACCCGCCAAGCCTGCCGATCTTGCCGATACTGTTCGACAGTGCCGGTGCGAGAATGCCGAAGATCAGGCACGCAACCGGAAGAGCAAATCTCCTGTTTAATTCTATGGCCCACGAAATTCTGTCTTTCCGGCCGTTCCATAATTCCGTGGTGAGGACCTCGTCGGGCTTTATTTTCTTCATGGTCTCTATTCCTGACGTCAGTACAAAGTCGTACTCTGAAAAAGTGATTTCCGATGAGCTTTCTTCCTTGTATGCATGAATCAATCCATTTTTCATGTTCATCTTTATCTGGCCCTCCGCCGGATTTGAGCTCATAACACCGTTTTCAGCAACGATGACAACAGGATCATCGACAGTCTCGTCAGCTTCACGATACACAAAGATACCGCTGAATTCATCCTTTGAAGGTATCTTATTTATAAAAATCACGGTGCCTTTAAATACATCCGAAAATGCCCCGGCCTCAAACGTCATGGATGCCTTCTTGACAATTGTCTCATGAAGGGTATGTTTGAACGAATACATGCTCCTTGGAAGTACATACAGGCTGACACACAGTAAAAGCGCAGCGCAGATGAACGAGAGCATAATGGCAGACCTGGATATCCCCGGGAAGCTCATCCCGCTGGCCTTTAAAACAATGATTTCTCCATCAGTTGACATTCTTCCATAAGTTAGGAATATACTGATGAGTATCGCCATCGGAACCGAGAGGAGGAGAATCGCAGGCTGTAAATAGAGAAAAATTTTTAAAATATCAATAAAATCAGCCCCCTTACCCATGAAGAGCCTGGTCAGCCTGACAAATTTTTCCATAAAGAGAATGATAGATAGAGAAAAAATTATGACCGTCAGGTTCTTTAATAATTCCCTGAAGATCGATCTGTGTATTATCATATTTTAGTGTTTAAATACTTTCATAAAAATGGAATGAATAATTATACCAACTCATACAATCAAAAAGGGGGAGCAGCCTCAAATCAATGAGAAAACGGAATCTCAGGAAACATTTTGATACAATAAATGCACCATCGGATTGATAATGAAAACAGGCTTTTTGACTTCAGAATCGTAAGACAATGAATTACATAATACTCTGTATTCTCCTCACAGGGACACTCGCATTCCTGGATTCAGCCGATGCACAGGGAAGTCGTCATTTCCGGAGCCACGGTATGGAACCGCCGCCCATGCCGCCGCAGGAATATTCTCGAGAATCCAGGTTTTATCGTTTCAGCAGCAGGGATGTCGTAACAGCATTTAAAAAGGGCCGGCTGGAAGTTGCAGATTTAAAACCAGGGTTGACGGTCGGAGCACCGGGTGCTCGAGAGAGCACAATCTTTCTGATACCATCCTTTGGGAAAAATATCGGCAGCCTTGTCTCGAGTTATTCATCAGAACAGGACCTTCAAAATGCTATAGAGTACTATGTGAAAATGAATAAAAATACCGCCTCCCCTGCATGGCGGATATTTACCAAAGAAAACATCCTGCTCTTAATAAGTGGAAAGGTTCCTGAGAAGAGCGCAAAAGAGTACGAGCGGGTGCTGGCAGCTATGGATGGTCAGTAGCCAGTTATCGGTAGTCGGTTTGTTCGTCTGACTACTGATTACTGTTTCAAAGTATCGGCAAATACTTTTCTAACTCATACGGGTGGACCCTCGACCGATAATCGTTCCACTCTATCTTCTTGCTCACAATAAAATTTTTAAAGATATGGTTACCAAGGGCCTTTCGGACAAGTTCACTCTGTTCAACTTTGTCTATGGCCTCGATAAGGTTGCCGGGCAAAGAGCCGATCCCGAGTTCGATTTTTTCCTCATGACTCAATTCATAGATATCCCTTTCAACCGGTTCCGGAAGTTCATATCCCTTTTCAATCCCTTCAAGTCCAGCGGCCAGCATAACCGCAAAGGCAAGATAGGGATTGCAGGCAGGGTCAGGAGAGCGGAACTCTACCCTCGTTGCCTTCTCTTTGCCGGGTTTATATAACGGCACTCTGACGAGGGCTGACCTGTTTCGCCTGGCCCATGCAATATAGACAGGCGCTTCATACCCGGGAATCAGTCTCTTGTATGAATTGACCCACTGATTCGCAAACGCGGTGATCTCCGGAGCATGTTTCAGGAGTCCGGCAATATATTTTTTGGCGATATCGGACAGGTAGTACTTGTCATTTGCATCGTAAAAAACATTCCTGTCGCCCTTGAAAAGCGACTGGTGCGTATGCATGCCGCTCCCATTTTGTCCAAAAATCGGCTTGGGCATAAACGTGGCATAAAATCCGTATTTTGTCGCAACCTCCTTCACCGCGATCCGGTAGGTCATGACATTGTCTGCCATCCCCAGTGCTTCGGCATAATGCAGATCTATTTCATGCTGGGACGGTGCAACCTCATGATGTGAGTACTCAACCTTTATCCCCATTTCTTCAAGGGTAAGCACCGTCTCCCTCCGTAAATCACTGGCAGCATCAAGGGTCGTAAGATCAAAGTAGCCGCCCTCATCGAGGACCTCTGTGCCTTTAGAATTCCTGAAATAGAAAAATTCGAGCTCCGGCCCAAGGTAGAAAGTATATCCGTGCTCTTTTAATCTTTCGAGGTTCCTCTTCAGTGCATAGCGGGGGTCACCTTCATACGGTGAACCGTCGGGGTTCAGGATGTCGCAGAACATCCTCCCCACCGCCTTTTCCTTTGGCCTCCACGGGATGAGCTGGAACGTGGAAGGATCAGGTTTTGCGATCATGTCGCTCTCGTCTATCCGGGCATATCCCTTGATAGAGGAACCGTCAAATCCCATGCCTTCATCAAATGCGCCTTCCAGTTCCTCACTGGTAATGGCAAAGCTTTTTATTTGACCCAGAATATCAGTAAACCAGAGTCTGATAAATTTGACATTATTCTGTCCTACAAACTTTATCACGTCTTCTTTTGTTTTCGGTGACTGCGATGTCATGGTCATCCTCCCCTTACTTCAAAAATTTACAACGATCACATTTAATTTCATAATGTTTTATCTGGCATTGACCACTGCCAGCACATGCTCTCTGAGCGTTCTTAAATGGTCAAAAAACTCCTCTTCTGTCCCGTGTCCCATAAAATGTCCCGACAGACCGGCACAGTCCGAGCCAGCCGTTATAAACTGTTCCTCATTCAATCGCAGAAACGTCTCAAGCTTCCTGAAGTATTCATATGCATTCTTCAGCATATCTCTGTCAGAAGCTGAGATTACATCTATTTTGGCAAGCCTGTCAATGGCCAGACCCGTACTCTGCACGAGTATCTCGGGATGCCTTTGTGAATGATTCAGCTGCAGATACTGTACAAAAAATTCGACCTCTTCTATCCCTCCTGGTCCCAGTTTAATGTCTATGCCTCTCGATTCCTGCGAGAGTTCTTTCATGATCTTTTCTCTCATTGCCGCTATATCTGCCCGTTCAACTCCGCTTCCCTTTTGTAATATTACTTCTTTTGCCATTGCTATAAATGACCGGGCCAGCTTTTCATCTCCACCAGCGGGTCTCGCCTTCAAAAGGGCCTGAATTTCCCAGTTCTGGGCTTTTTTCAGGTAATACTCTCTGTACCCTTCAATATCTTTGACAAGAATCCCCTTTGAGCCATCAGGCCTCAGACGCATATCAACGCTGTAGACAAGCCCCCGGTCTGAGTAAGCCGTCAGTGTCTTAACAATTCTCTCAGCAGCTGTCATGGCTTCGGATGTCTCTGACACAAATACAATATCAAGGTCTGATCCAAAGGTCATTTCACGCCCCCCGAGTTTGCCGAGTGCTATGACAGATAAGCCTTTAATGTGAAACCTTGCCACTACCGTCTTAATGATTGCCTCTGCAAGATGTGAAAGCCCCCTGAAAAGGTCCTTGATCTTCAGGATATTTAAAAGGAATAATATGCCAATGCGAATCTCTTCAAACCGCCTGAATTCCGCAATAACAGAGGAAAAGTCCCTCTCCCTTTCTACCGCCCTCGCGAGTCTTTCCTCTATTTTTTTCAGCGACTTCAGAATACTCCATTCTTCAATTAATATGTCCAGATAATAGTGGTCGCTAAGAAACATACCGGTCAGGTACGGACTCAGAGAAAACATTTTCACTATCCCTTTCATTAATTCATTCTGTGCCTTCAATGCCGTCATGTGTACCGTCTTGATGCCGTATGTTGTCAAAAGTTTTTCAAGTCCTGAGAGCGCCCTGTCAGGGCTCTCGGCTGCCAGTGCATTCTCAAGAAGCAGCGGTACGACCTCTCTCGTAATGGTGCGTTCCTGTATGGTCCGGAACGCAGCGATGTGTTCCCTTATATTTTTCAAATTTACCAGGCACCTGTCAGGATATTTTACCCGCCTGAATGAAAGGTACCCGGTAAGTTCTTTATCATTCAATTTTCCTTCAAGCAGGTTCAGTGCCTCATTCTGAACGTCTTCCTGAGTCCCGAGCAGCGAGTTATACATATTTTTAATCTGCATCCTCTTGAGCTGCAAATCAGCAAGAAAATCTTCTCTCTGCTCAAAGCCCATCTTTCGGCTGAGCACATCCAGCTCATCATCGGATGAGGGGAGCGTGTGCGTCTGCAGGTCCTCCTTCATCTGAAGATAATGCTCAACCCGTCTCAGGTAGAGATAACTGCCCCACAATACAGTGAGGTCTTTTTCAGGAACCATCTTCATCCACTTGAGGGCCTGTAACGCATTGAGAATCCTGTAAGATTTTAATGACTTATTCTCCCCCGCATAGAGGAGCTGAAATGTCTGGACAAAGAATTCCGCTTCCCTGATACCGCCATATCCTCGTTTAATATCATGCCGGGTAAACGTTGAATCTATCTTCTTCTTCAGGCCTCGGATTTCTTCAATTTCCGCATAGTCAATCGTCTTTTTCCAGACAAACGGTTCTATTGTTCTGAGAAATTTCTCTCCGAGTTTCATGTCACCTGCAACAGGACGCGCACGGATCAGCGCCATTCTCTCCCATGTCCTGCCCCATGATTCATAATACGTTTGATATGCCCTGATCGGCATGGCCATATCTCCTTTTTGCCCCTGGGGTCTCAGCCTCACATCAACCCTGTAGGCAATGCCGTCTTCGGTGTTTGCAGATAGCAGCCGGCTGAAAAATTCCATGACTTTACAATAAAACTCATGGTTACTTATTCTGCTAAAGAGAATGCCCGATGGATTAGGAACGCCGGATGTCTCTCCATCTTCTCTTTCATAGACCGCGATAAGATCAATATCCGAGCTGTAATTAAGCTCTTCGCCGCCTAATTTACCAAGACCGATAATTGCTATTGAGTTTTCAGATGGCTGACCATACCTTCGCTCATTAAACCTCAGTGACCATTGGAGTGCAACCTCGATAATCACTTCTGCAAGAAATGTGAGTTCATCCATTGAAGACGTAATACTCGTCTCACCCGACAAATCACGGATTGTGATACGAACCATATAACGCTTTTTAAATATCCGTACCTTCCGCATCATGGAGTCGACATCCATCTCTTCCTCAAATTCGAGTTCCGCCCCGGCCCGTTCTTTCAGCACTCTTCGTGATAAATCTTTTTTCCGTTCCTTCAGTGCGGCAAAAAGCTCATCTGCATGCGTAACACAGTAATTCGACAGGAACTGGCTGTCAGCAAAAAGTCGTGCAACAATCGATAAATGAGGCACAAGCCGACTGTATCCGGAATTATGTTCGATAAATCTCAGAAGATTTCTCTCTGCCCTTTTGGGGTCAGCTGTATCCGCTGCAGCTTTAGATATTGAATTGAGTATTTTTTTATCGTCTGTCATGAAATAAATTTACACTGAAGGATCAGCAATTGCAGCATCACGTGCTTTTTTCGCCAGTAAACGCGGCTGCTCCTGAAAACTATTTTTATTTTTGATAAGATAGCTCAACATGCCATTTTAAAAATAGAATACTCAAAACCGGAGGAAAATACCATGAAGATGGTTGCAGCAGTAATAAAGCATTTCAAGCTGGATGACGTCAGAAAGGCCCTCACAGATATGGGGATTCAGGGGATGACGGTCATTGAAGTGAAGGGTTTCGGAAGGCAGAAAGGGCACATGGAAGTATACAGAGGAGTCGAGTATGAAGTGAAGTTCCTGCCCAAAGTGAAGGTAGAAGTCGTCATCCCGGACCATAGGGAAAATGATGTGGTAAATGCTATTATGAACGCTGCCAGGACCGGTGAAATCGGGGACGGCAAAATATTCATTTATAATTTGAGTGATATAATCAGAATCAGGACAGGAGAAAAAGGAGAAGAAGCTATTTAATTCAATAACAGGAGAACGTTCTATGGACATGGAAAAAATCACAACAACTGCGCAGAAGATCAGTTTTGCATTTGAGGATTTTTACGGGGACAAGGAAAAACGCGCAATGTTTGACGCACTGTTTAACAGATATCTTTCAGACGTCGATCCCGCAGGAGTCATGGACCCGTACGATGCAATTGTTTCATTAGGTCGCCAGGCACCCGAGGAGTTCGATCAAATGGTAAACGAGATGCACGAAATGAAGCTGCTTACCGATTAAGAAAGGATCGGTCAGTCTTGACCTTCACCGCAGAATCCTCATAACCCCCATTTTAATTCAAACCGTATATTGTTCAGGCAGAGGCAGGAAAAAATCCTCGTGGATTGATTCTCCTGCATGAACAAAAAAACGAGAAAAAAAGGCAGCCAGAGGGGGGGTCTGACCGCCTGAGGGGAGATGAAAGGTTGTCTGTCCTTTCATCTATAGCAATAACGGTTTAATCCAGATATTCCATCACCTGGAAAATTAAACCCTTATTTAAATACATAGTAAGCTAAACTCATAAGCGCCAGCGAAAACAATAACGATATGCAGGATGCCTCGGCTATTGCTCTCATAGCTATTCATTGCAAAACAGGTGCCAGCATACAGGCGATGGATATATATTAATAAATCAAATGGTTAGCAAATTATCGCAGTATACATTATGGGGAATTTCCCCCATTTCTCACAAGGTAATCACTCACCACTATGAACACGGCGGGATTCAGAACACGGCAATACACTGATATGTGAATGATCCCCTTTTCGTATGGTGATCAGATCTGTGCTTTGACTGAAAAAAGGGCACGGCATGCCGTGCCCCTCCATTTCTCGCAATTCCCGCTTTTATATATCGTAATACATAAAAAACTCATACGGGTGTGGTCTCAGTCTCAGAGCGTCAACTTCTTTTGTTCTCTTATAGCTAATCCACGTCTGGATCGCATCCTCGGTAAAGACATTCCCTTTGAGGAGAAATGCATGATCCTGTTCCAGCGCATCAAGAGCATCTTCAAGGCTTGCCGGCATCTGGGGGATGTTTTTCAGCTCCTCAGCCGGTAAATCATAGAGGTCCTTGTCCAACGCCTCGCCCGGATCGATCCTGTTTTCAATGCCGTCAAGCCCTGCCATCAGCATCGCTGAAAAGGCGAGATAGGTATTGCATGACGGATCCGGAAATCTTACTTCGATACGCTTTGCCTTGGGACTTGCCGAATAGGTCGGGATTCTGATCGAGGCTGAGCGGTTCCGTGCCGAGTATGCGAGATTAACCGGAGCCTCAAAACCGGGCGTCAGCCGTTTGTAAGAATTGGTGGTCGGATTGGTAATGGCCGCCAGCGCCCGTGCGTGTTTCAATACACCTCCTATATAGTGAATCGCCATTT
>Ga0111163_1052_pt1 | contig 11549 bp, 8 predicted proteins | sample DeeMarSeWOR28_12_FD_80262 | JGI IMG/M metagenome (GOLD analysis project Ga0111163, IMG submission 80262) | Nitrospira bacterium SG8_35_4 | reverse complement strand
ACAGGAATGTAATCCACTTCACATCACTTCCACTGGAGGGTGAAGGCTTTCGGTGCGAAGTCAGCAGCATAGCCGGTCTCGGGCTGCTCCGGGAAGAGAGAAAATCAGTGCAGGAATTTGTAAACAGGACGATCGTCCTGAGGAAAGAATATTTCATGTTCATGGCCTGCTCGTCTGAAGGACAGGCAAAACGCTTGAAAGAGCTGTTTATTGAACAGGGCTCCGATGCTCCGATACTTGGCACCGGTCCAATAAATGACGAGTATTCTGCAGTAATTACTGTAGGCGAACTGAGCAGGGGATTCATGTGCAGCGGCAGCATCCTTTTGACTGAAAGAGATATCTTCGGTCAGCGGCCCGGATATAAGCCGATAAAGCAGTCGAAAGTATCAAAACTGATCACAACCATTGAAGACTTCAAAAAGGGGGATTTTCTTGTTCATGCTGAACATGGAATCGGTACGTTTCTCGGTATCAAAAAAGAGCGGATGGAAGATTACCAAGGCGACTTCATCACCATCGAGTACCTGGGAGGAGATAAACTGTTTGTCCCGTTGGAGCGGATGAACTATGTTCAGAAGTATCACGCGCCAGACAATGTCAAACCAAAAATAGACAGGCTCGGAGGTAAGACATGGCAGCGCACCCGCCAGAAAGTCAAAAAGAAGATCAAGGATATGGCAGAGCGGCTGATAAAAATTTATGCCAGAAGGACTGCAGCCGCAGGCACTGCATTTTCAGAAGACTCTGAACTCCACCGGGAGTTTGACGGGTTCTTTCCGTATGAAGCAACCCCTGACCAGCTGTCTTCGATTAACGAGATAAAGCACGACATGGAACAGGCTGTGCCGATGGACAGGCTGCTGTGCGGGGATGTCGGGTATGGCAAGACAGAAGTGGTGATGAGGGCTTGTTTCAAGGCAGTGTATGACGCACAGCAGGTGGCTGTACTCGTCCCCACAACCATCCTTGCAGAGCAGCACTATGAGACATTTGTTTCCCGCTTTGCAGCATTTCCGGTAAAGATCGATTTCCTCAGCCGTTTTAAAACCAGTGCACAGCAGAAGCAGACCCTGCAAAAACTTGAAAACGGCGAAATTGACATTATAATCGGCACACACCGGCTCCTTGGCAAAGATGTTGCGTTTCACAATCTCGGCCTTCTGGTTGTGGATGAAGAGCACAAGTTCGGCGTCACGCACAAGGAAAAAATCAAGGCATTCAAATCCAATGTTGATGTCCTGACCCTCTCTGCAACCCCTATCCCACGCACCCTGCACATGGCGCTCTCAGGGATCAGGGGGATGAGCACCATTGAAACCCCTCCGGAGGACAGGCTTGCTGTTCAAAGCACGGTTGCACGGTTCAGGCCCACGCTGATAAAAGAGGTCCTCCAGAAAGAGCTCGACAGGGGAGGGCAGGCATTTTTTGTTCATAACCGGGTCCAGGATATCTATAAGATGGCGGCCTTTCTGGGTGAGCTGGTCCCGGAGGGGACATTCGGCATTGCCCATGGGCAGATGAAGGAAAAAGAGCTCGAGCTGGTCATGAAAAAGTTTTTCCATAAGGAAATCGATATCCTTGTCTCCACGTCCATTATCGGCTCGGGGCTCGATATCCCCTCTGCCAATACCATCATTATCAACAGGGCGGACAGGTTCGGACTTGCTGACCTGTACCAGCTGCGTGGCCGGGTGGGACGCTCCAATGTCAGGGCATTTGCCTATTTCCTGATTCCAGGGGAAGATATCATCTCTGAGGAGGCGAGAAAAAAGCTCGCTGCAATTCAGGAACTGGGGTATCTCGGCGCTGGGTTCAGGCTTGCGTTAAAGGACCTCGAGATAAGGGGAGCAGGGAATCTGCTGGGTGGTGAACAGTCGGGACATATCGAGGCAGTTGGTTTTGATATGTACATGGAAATGCTCGAAGCAGCTGTGGCAGAACTGAAAGGAGAAAAAACAGCTCCAAAAATCGAACCGGAGCTTGACCTGAAAGTAACGGCAGCCATACCCGAAGAGTATATTGCAGATCCTGACCTGAGATTAAGTATTTACCGGAAGATCGCTTCTGCAAAGAATCTGAAGGCGTTGCAGAATCTGCGGATTGAGCTGAAAGACAGGTTCGGGCAGCTGCCGGAAAAGGCAGAGCGCCTTATTGAAATTATGGACATTAAAGTCACGGCCGTCAGCCTTTTTATCAATAAAATTCAGAATGTGGCCGGGAAGGTACGAGTCATTTTTGCTCAGGACACACCGGTCAGCACGGAAAAAATATTCTCCCTTCATGATACAAGGACAACACTCCTTAAATTCCTTCCAGAAGGCGGGATCGAGCTTGATGTACGGGGGAAGCAATGGAATGACGTCTATCGTGACATCATGGGAGTGATGGAAGAACTCGGAGGAAATTCATCTCAATTGTGAAGAGTATTATTTCCCTTTATAAGATAGGTAAAGAGAGTTTCTGTTTTCTGTATGGCCTGAGAAAACCACAAATAACAAAGATCAAATGCCAAATAAATTTCAAAATGTTTGAAATTCCAGAATAATCCCTTGATAAAAGAGTGTCAAGTTTATTTGTTTGTCATTTGAACTTTGTGTTTTATTTGATCTTTGGATATTGTTATTTGATAATTCTCTGTGTGTCAGGGAACCTCAATGGCTGCCAGAACAGACAGCCTTCTTCGATTTTGCCTTGAACCGCCGGGATTCTCTACTCATGATAGATTCAATGACAGACCTCAGTTTGTATAAATCGAGGGGCTTCACAAAATATCCGGCCGGCTCGGAAGCCACTGCTATTTCCATTGTCCTGTTATCTGAATACGACGTTGTAAAGATCACCGGAATGCCAAAACGGGACATTATCTGCCTGGCAGCATCAATACCGTTTAATTTCCCATCGAGGTTTATGTCCATCAATACAATGTCAGGTCTCTCCTGTTCAGCTTTTATAATAGCCTCTTCACCGGACGTTACCTGTTCGCACATGTCATATCCCCAGAATTCCAATAAGTTCCAGAGGCCCATTGATTGGATGATGTAGTCTTCAACCAGTAAAATCTTTGTTGACATAATTCTCAGTCCTTTCTGGTTTTAATGATGGTTCCCATTCATAAAAAAATATTCCATGCAAGGCTTATTAACATCATATGTTCAACAAAACACGAAAACAGACGCACATGAAGCACTGCAACTAATGTGCCACCTGAATGAAATCATCGTAACCATTTGAATATTCGGAATACTTATTCAGAGAATACCGTTACTGTAGTTGGTAAGTGTATTAAATTTTCAACGTAATCTGTATGGTTTTTACTACTTCCGAATGCTTTCTCATATGTACACATGACCTGCACTCTGCACGAACTCCTGCCTGTGCAGAAACCAGCACCTGATTAACCAGTCATTTCCCGATACATCATGATCTGATTCCGGGAGTGCCGCCTTAACAGAGAATTGCAGATCAGTATCAAAGGAAATTTAAATATTTTTGTACATTTCAGAGGAGAACTCATCCCCTTTTCTGCCTAAAATGAGCATCGACATAAGTAACATGCCGATAAATCCTCCAGCCAGAAAAACCAGCAGATACAAAACCATGGCACCCTCTCAATGAATACCGTTTTAAGAGTTAACTGTTTTTATTGCATTCATTATCATTACACGTAGTGCATGCCGCACCGTGAGCGCTCTTATAGGAAGCCGTGAAGATCATTTTTTCAATGTACACCACTAAAATGCAACAATGATACCAATTAAAATATTGCTAATGATCCCGGGGACTTGGTTACATGAATTCTCAAGTCAGAATTTGTTCATTTTTTTTCAGCCCGAGATGTGTACAGATTTCCATACGGTCATGTCCCTTTCAGTCCGGGCAAACGCATTGATCCGGGCAATCCATTTCTTTGCATTGAACAGATGAATGAACAGTCCGGCATGTCAAGTCCGTGCCCCCGCTTATTGAGCGGGTGCAAATCCAATCAAGCCCTACATCTGCAAGGCCTTGAATTATTTGCATTAATTCGATTCCAGCACGATCATATTATTTGATTTTCTCCGGGCATTCCAAGTATACTTAGTAAACATGATCTCTATCGTGATCCCCACATACAATGCCTCAGGGTTCATGCCCGGTCTTCTGGAATCCATATTCAATCAGGCACTCCATAACATGGAGGTAATTGTTGTTGATGACTGCTCGACTGACAACACCGTCGAAATAGCCAAGCAATATCCTGTACGGGTCATTCAGATGGAAACGAACGGAGGGCCTGCCCGGGCCAGGAACAGAGGGGTGAAGGAGGCAGCAGGAGACATAATATTTTTTCTTGACTCGGACGTTCTTGTCCTGGACGGCACCATAAAGGAAGTCGAAGAGTACTTTCAGAAGAACCCCGATGCACAGTGCATTATCGGTATCTGTGCCACCACTCCCCTGAACAGCGGGTTTGTTCCGACCTATATGGCGATGTTTGAATATATTCACCTCATCGGTCAGCAATACAGCAAGGTGAGTGTTTTTGCCCCTCGGTGCGGCGCCATCAAGAAAGATTTTTTCCTTGCAATAGGCGGGTATAATGAACAGTACAAAGGGGCAGATGTCGAGGACTTTGAACTGGCACGGAGGATCAATAAAAAGGATTGCATTATCCTGAATCCCAAGCTGCTCGTACGCCACCAGTTTGCTGACTTCAGGCAGGCCCTCAAAATCTACTTCAAACGCACAGTCATGTGGGTGCATCTTTTTTTCAGGGAAAAACAGCTCGATAACGCAGGCCCGACCTCTCCGAGCAACGGCATTGCGGCAATCTGCGCGTTTACGAGTTTTCTCTCGCTCCTGCTGATACCGTTTCTTGGTATTGCGCAGTACCTTTTTGTATTCCTGGCTGTTATTTACCTGGTTTCAAACCTGAAATGGTGGAACTTTATGCGCGGGGAAGCAGGACTGCTGTTTTCAGTCAGGGCCCTGGCGCTGAATTATTTCTTGGGAATAGAGATCATGCTTTCCGCACTCTACGGCGTTATCAGTTACACATTTTCAAACAGGGAGCTCATGCCGGAATAACCTGATGGGAAACAAATTCGTCGTCTTAGCATATGCAAACGCCAGTCCATTTCCGTACCACGCGTGGACGCCCCTTGCTATCCTTTCTCTTGGCGCCTACCTCGAACAGCGGGATATTGAGGTTGAATATTTTGATGAGAGGATCCACCACAAAAGCCGCTTCAAAGAATTAGTCAGCAGAGGACCACTCCTTGTCGGCCTCTCTACAATGACCTGCTTCCAGATTAAGAACACCCTGCGCCTGGCAAAGCTTGCGCGCCGGATAAATCCAGACATACCCCTGGTATGGGGGGGAACCCATCCCTCGATGATGGCAGAACAGACCCTCGAGTCGGAATTTGTTGATTTTGTTGTAAAGGGAGAGGGGGAGCAGACCCTGCTCGAACTGGTACAGGCACTTTATCATTGCGATAAAGATTTCAGCGGTATTGACGGCCTCGGATGGAAGGGGAACAGCAGCATTACCTTAAACAAAGACAGGGACTTTCTCGATATCAATGAACTTCCGTTTCCCTATGAGGGCAGGGGCAAAGACATTCTGCTTGAGTATATACGGCGCTCAGGAGACACGCTCGAAAACATCGGGTATGAATCATCCAGAGGATGTCCTCATAAATGCGGTTTCTGCTATAACGTCTATTTCCATAAAAATGTCTGCAGGGTAAAAACCGTTGAAAAGGTCAGGGAAGAGCTTGTGAAACTGAAGGCCCTGGGCGTTAATAAAATGACCTTCTATGATGACACCTTTCTCGCAGGCAAAAGGGAGATGATGAAAAGTATCCTTCCGCTCCTGAAAGAAATGGATTTTAAGTGGATCGCGAATGTACGTATCAACACCTTTAATGATGAATTGCTCGCCCAGTTTAAGGAGAGCGGCTGTGTCTACCTGTTCTTCGGCGTTGAGTCCCCCGATGACGATGTCCTGCAGTTTATCAGAAAGGGGCAGAACAGGCGGATGATCGACGAGGGGATCGCAACGGTCTCAAAGGGCGATATCCCGACGCTCTATTCGCTCATTATCGGACTGCCGGGAGAGACAGAGGAGCAGATGAACAGGACCCTTGATTTTGCTGATGAAATACGGAAGAAGCATCCCGGCGCAGAGGTGCCGATCCAGCCCTATGTGCCGCTGCCAGGCACCCTGTTGTATCAGGAGGCGCTGAAACACGGGTTTCAGGCACCGACACACCTTGAAGGCTGGAAGAACTTTACAAACGATGAGGTCAGGAACCCCTGGATCAAAAACCCGCGGCTCCTGAACGCCATTTATATTAATTCTTTTCTGGCCTTCCGCTACGAACGCTTCCTCAAGAGCTTCTGGAGCAACCTTGTCTTTGGACCGCTGCACACACTTTCTGTGTGGAGGTGGAAAAACCGCAACTTCAGCTTCTTTATCGAACTCTATCTGTATCTGACTTATAAAAGGCTGGGACGTTTTTTTATCTTCCTCGAAAAGCTGATAAAAAATAAGTAGTTTAAAATGGTTCAAACGTTGTTCAATGATTGTTCAACTGTAGCTCAAAGGTTGTCGCAGGACGACTCAATATTACATTTTGGGGGAATTACTCATTACAATTATTAAACTAGGTTGAACTATTTTCGAACAATTCTTGAACTATGATGCGGTTCTCCCCTACAATAATGCATTACATTAGAGTCTGATACGAGGTTATCATGTCCAGAATTGCTGTCCTTCCGGATTTACTGATCAATAAAATCGCTGCCGGCGAAGTCATCGAGCGGCCCGCCTCGGTGGTGCGGGAACTGCTGGATAATGCCATTGATGCCGGCGCAACAAAGATAGAGGTCGAAGCGCTGCATGGCGGGAAAAAACTTGTCCGGGTCGCTGATAACGGGACCGGCATGTCCAGGGATGACGCCCTGCTCTGTCTTGAACGGCACGCAACGAGCAAGATCAGCTCTGAAGACGACCTGTTCGAAATAGCAACGCTCGGTTTCAGGGGAGAGGCACTGCCTGCCATAGCATCCGTCTCCAAGGTGACACTTGCAACTTTCGACGGGAATGCCAATGAAGGCGTAAAAATTGAGATTGGCGTCAACCAGGACAAACATGTAACAGATTCGCCCCCGTCTCAGGGCACTGTCATTGAAGTAAGGGACATTTTCTATAACACCCCGGCCCGCAGAAAGTTTCTCAAGACAAACCCGACAGAACTGTCTCATATTATCGAAACGGTCATGCATAAGGCGTTTGCCTATCCTCACATAATGTTTACCCTTCTGCACAACAGGAGCGAACTCCTGAACGTCCCTGCTGCCAGAGATATCAAAGAGAGGTTTGTCCAGCTGTATGGCGATGAAATGACCGCTGAATTTCTGGATATACAGAAACAGTCAAAAACAATACGCGTGAGCGGATTTACCGCTTCGCTTGATTATACAAGGGCTTCAAGAAGCCACCAGATTATTTTTATCAATAAGCGGCCGGTCAAAAATGCCACCGTCAATCATGCCGTATATGATGTGTACAGGGACGAAATCGCCAGGGGCAGACATCCCGCATATTTTCTTTTCATCCAAATCGACCCGCAGATCGTGGATGTCAATGTTCACCCTGCAAAAAGAGAGGTCAAATTCGAAAAACCGGATGAAGTGCACAGAATCGTCAGGGCTGCTGTGTATGAGGCCCTGAATCCCGGGCATGAGGTAGATCTTGCAATGCCGCTGCCTGCAAGGCCCTTCAGCTACGGCAGCGCCTCCCGAGGAGCGTCCCAAAGACAGGACAATTCATTGGTGAGTGATCAGCTGTCAACTATTTTTTCGAATGCTTCGCAGACTGAAATTTTCTCACGAGGCATGAGCCGGGAGATCTCCCCGTTTTTTCACATCGGTGAATCCTTCGTCGCAAATGTATCAGCTGACGGTCTGGTAATAATTGATCAGCACGCTGCCCATGAAAGAATCCTGTACGAAAAATTCCTCAAAGAGGCTTCGATCAAATCAGAGCCCCTTGTCCTGCCGCTCAGGATCGAACTGCCGGCAAGGGAATACAATCTGATTATCGCGCATAAAGACTTCCTCGTAAAACTCGGGCTTGATATTGAAGATTTCGGATCAAACAATGTCATTGTCAGAGCCCTGCCGAGAGAACTGGGCAGAGCAGACATGAAAGGACTGCTGATTGACATAGCAGCCGGCATCCTTGAAGAAGAGACCAGCGGCATCAAGGGAGAGGTAACCCGGGAGACCCTTTCAAAAAACATCGCTGCGAGGCTTGCATGTCATACTTCTGTAAGGGGAAGGGCGCACCTCAGCAATGAAGAGCTTTCAAAGATGATGACTGACCTCGAAAGCGCGGACGAGCCTGACAAGTGCCCTCACGGAAGGCCGACAAAGATCACATTGTCTCTTGATGAATTGAGCAGGATGTTTAAGCGGAAGTGAGGCAGAGCAATTGATGACGCCTCCGCAGGATACCAGACGTAAGACGCAACCACAATTATTTTGTTAAATTCTTTACCGGAAAGCATCAGGAGGTTGAAATGAGAATTAAAACCATACTCGACACAATCGGCAACACAGATCACGTAAGAATCAACAAATTATTCGGCGATGGCGTTGAGGTCTGGATGAAACTGGAACGTTCAAACCCCGGCGGAAGCATCAAAGATCGAATTGCACTGTCAATGCTTTTGGACGCTGAGAGCAAGGGCATTCTCAAAGAGGACAGTGTAATTATTGAACCTACGTCCGGCAATACAGGCATCGGCCTTGCCATGGTTGCAGCGGTGAAAGGATACAGGCTGATTCTTGTCATGCCTGAGTCAATGTCCCTTGAACGCCGCAGACTGATATCGACCTATGGTGCAGAACTTGTCCTGACCCCCAAGGAAAGGGGCATGAAGGGCGCCGTTGATAAGGCTGCCGAAATGGTCAGCGAGATGAAGAATGCATGGATGCCGCAGCAATTTGAAAACGAAGCCAATACTGAAGTCCACAGGCAGTTTACTGCGCAGGAAATCATAAAAGATTTCCCTGAAGGCATCGATTCATTAATTACCGGGGTCGGCACAGGTGGACACATTACAGGATGCGCACAGGTTCTCAAAAAGGAATTCCCGGGGCTCAAAGTCTATGCGGTCGAGCCTGACCTTTCGCCTGTTCTCAGTGGAGGCAATCCGGGACCGCATCCCATCCAGGGGATCGGTGCAGGGTTCATCCCTGGGATTCTTGACAGGGATATTTTAGATGGAATCATACGGGTTACCAAAGAGGATGCGTTTGCCTTTGCAAAAAGGTGTGCCAAAGAAGAAGGCATCCTTGTCGGTATATCTTCAGGGGCGTCTCTGGCCGCGGTGTCGCAAAAAATCAAAGACATCCCCTCGGGAAAGCGAATCCTGACGTTCTGTTACGATACAGGTGAGCGGTACCTTTCCGTAGAAGATCTTTTCTGACAAAAAACCGTTGACCGTTGTCATTGCCGTTGAATTCAGGGGCATACCTGCAATGAGTCTGTGAAATGGGTGTATTTAGAAATTGTTTATTCAGGTTTTAAAGTATTTATTACAGCGAATAAAGACCTAAATGTTAAAAAACAGCCTGGTAGGCGTATATAAAATATCGAGAGCGTTTGTTAAACGGACCGCACGAGTGTCACGGCTGCGAATAGCTTCAATGATATTACCATGTTTTGCACCGTCAAATGACGTAACGACGGTGCCAAGAATAATGTTCAAATGATCATCGCTTGAACCTATTGTGGCAAGGCCCGTTTCAGTAGAGTAATCTCTCTGGTAGCCGTGACCTGCACTCATATCCTCTATCCCGTCAACGAGACCGGCAAGGTGCTCTTTTACAAAGCCCGAAGATATACCGAAAGGATAAGAGCGTTTAATATCAGGATGAGACACGATCGAGACAGCACCCATTTTCCTGATGAGACCGGCCGTCAATTCCACGGATATAGAATCGACATCGAATCTCGAAAAGTACTTTTTTATTTCTCCCAGCCGCCCCGGTTTAAAATAATCTTCAGGAAACAAAGCAATGAGATGTCCCTCTTTCGTGCTGATTTCAAAAGCAGGATAGATGGCTGGAGGTTCCGTAGTGCCATAATTCCATTTGTTATAAATAGTCCGCTGTGCTGTGATTGAATCAAGGCAGCTTTCCAGCTTGTAAGTACGGGGCGTCAGGTGCTCTGTAATAACCAGAAAATCAAGTCCAAGCGATGCAGAGCGGCGCATAAGATCCGTGACGGAATATGACCCGTCGGAATAATATGAATGGCAGTGAAGTTCTCCAACCTGAAGATTCTGATTGTCTTTCTTTATCTCACCTATGCTGTTTCGAATTTCGCCATCCAGGCAATTCTCGGAGACCAGTTTAGCGATAGGCTTTACCAGCTCAGCCTTTATCTCCGTCGGTAAAACCAGCCCGCCTGCCGTTACTCCCAGGGCACATCCTGTCAGCTTTTTTAAAAAAGAACGCCTGTTCATTCAGTGATTATTCTGGTACTATGGAGAATAGTGATTACACGAAATATTATAGCAATTAAACGGGGCTAAATACAAAGCCTGTATTATTTCAGACAGTACTGTTCCAGCAAGAGCACTATTTAAGCTACTCGATAAACATACGAAATCCGCAGCTTCCAGAACGGCAACCCATTGACACTCTTTTCGGACGCCTGAAAGAGAAGAATAAAATTAATGCGCTGCTTTCCTGTTATCCTCGAATCACAAGAACCGGGTATTTTGTATTTTTATGAAGCAGCCCATAGGTAACACTGCCGAGGACAGCAGATTCAATGGCCCCTTTGCCATGTGAGCCTATGATAATAAGGTCGCTCTTTGACCGCCTGGCCTCTTTTACAATTTCTTCGACCGGATGTCCGGATCGGATGACAGTCGCAGGTTTCAGCCCCTTCTTTTTGCACTGCTTCTCCGCATTGATCAAATACCCATTAACAATCTGCCCCAGATAGTCCTCGATAGGGAGTCTTAGATGGATGTTTGCAGCATCGGCGGGAAGGGCCTGAGCCACAAAATCACCTTTGTCCACCACCCCGAGGATAATTACAGAAGCATTTGTCTGCTTTGAAAGCCCTATGGCATAGTCAAGGGCTTTTTTTGATGCCTTTGTTCCGTCTGTAGGGACAAGAATCTTAGAAATCATGTATCCTCCTTGGTTTTCGTTTAATTCTATTGTAACCGAATCGCTTATTCCTGTAAGAATTCTGTACCTTAAAGAAAGTAATCGGTAATCGGCATTCAGGTATCAGGATAAAAAACCGGCTACCGAAAACTGATCACTGACTACTTATCATTTGTGCTTTATGAACGTTCCCTTCTCATATTCCTCGAAGGCGACCCTGAGTTCTTCCTGTGTGTTCATGACAATGGGGCCATGCCAGGCCACCGGCTCATGCAAAGGTTTCCCCGAGATGAGTAAAAATCTGACACTGTATTCTTCTGTGCTGACAACAATATGGTCTCCGTCTTTAAACAGGACAAGTGTTT
>Ga0111163_1082_pt1 | contig 11553 bp, 12 predicted proteins | sample DeeMarSeWOR28_12_FD_80262 | JGI IMG/M metagenome (GOLD analysis project Ga0111163, IMG submission 80262) | Nitrospira bacterium SG8_35_4 | reverse complement strand
TTCAGAGCTTCTGATGCTTCTTTGTATATTGTCCTTACTTCTTCAAAGTTATCATGCAGGTCTTTTCCCATGCCGACATACTGCGACCCCTGCCCGGGAAAAACAAATGCTGTCTTCATTCCTTCTCCTTCATCATAACGAATGCATTTCAAACAGTGCAGATGTTATGAAATAAATAATTTTCGATACCTTAGTCGCACTATTCATAATCGAGCGTGCATATTTTTGTTCTAAGGCATGTGTATGATTCAATAAAAAATCATCGAGTTAATAATTTATTGAGTAATATCTGCGCTGTTTGGGCATACGGTGCTCTCTAAAAAAGATTTTGATAATCAACAATAGCTTTCCCCTGAACGGATTGTCGCTTCGACCCTCGGAGTCCCGATGCTTCGGGACGAGAATGAGTGAAAGGGGAGTTCTGTTGTTTACTGTCTCATACAAGCGTATTGTTATTGACCCTTTGCCTCTTTTACTTTCCTGATCAATAACGGAACAACTTCAAACATGTCACCCACAATTCCATAGGTGGCAACATTAAAGATCGGAGCATCAGGATTTTTATTGATTGCAATGATAATATCCGATGACTGCATTCCCACGAGATGCTGGACCGCACCTGAAATGCCGCACGCGATATATACTTTCGGATTCACGGTCTTGCCGGTCTGCCCAACCTGATGCAGGTACGGGACCCAGCCCTCATCCACGGCAGCCCTTGACGCGCCCACAACACCCCCCAGCGCCTCACCGCCGGTACCGCGTCCGCCTGCAACGATCACATCAGCCTCATGAAGATTAACGCTTATCCCGGAGGCCTCCTTCACAGATTCAAGCACCTTTGTACGTGAGTTCAGGTTGTCACATTCTACCTGTATGATCTCACCGGTCCTGTCTGTATCATACTCACCCCTCTTCATAACGCGGGGCCTCACCGTTGCCATCTGGGGCCTGTAATCAGGGCACAGGATAGTAGCCATGATGTTGCCGCCAAAAGCAGGACGGATCTGGAGCAGGTTCCCCGTCTCTTTATCCACTTCCAGTGAGGTGCAGTCAGCAGTAAGCCCTGTTCTGATCCTTGCGGCCACCCGCGGGATGAACGAGCGTCCAACCGGGGTAGCCCCGGCAAGAAACGGTTCAGCTCCGGGTGAGCGCAATGAAACACCCTGTCAGCCCCCCACCTGATCAGTTCTGTGGCCTCGGATTCAGCAGCTCCGAAAAGCACGGCTGAAAGATCAGTGCCACGCTCATCCGCGAGCCTCCTGCCCGCTCCAAGCAGTTCATACGATACCGGCACTACCTTCCCCTCTCTCTGCTCGGCAAAGATGAAGACACCTTTGTATGCCTGCAATTTTGCTTCACGCTCCTTTTTGTCCCCGGCAGGCACGGTTTCTTTTACTTCAATAATTGCCCCCTCAGGACAAACCGAGAGACAGGTCATGCAGGCATTGCAGTATTCATTGATATAGGCCTTGCCCTCTTTCATGACAATTGCATCAAAAGGGCAGGATTCAACGCAGGTCTCACACCCGGTACATGCATCGACTTTGACAACTATAGACACTTGATTTTCTTTAATTCCTCTATTAAATTATCAACCTGTTCCTCAGGCGATCCTTCAATCATTTTTCTTTCCGCTTTGGTCTGAGGGGCAAAAATATTTTTCACCTGGGTGGGTGACCCCTTCAGTCCGAGACTGTTCTCATCCGCTTCGATGTCTGCCATGCCAAGTTTTTTTATCTCCGCCTTTTTCGCAGCGATCTTCCCTTTCAATGACGGCATCCTTGGCTGGTTCAGTTCTTTCACAACAGTCAGAAGGACAGGAATTGAAGACTGGACAACGTCATACCCTTCATCCATCAGTCTCTGGACCCTGATTGATTTCTCATTAACCTCTTCAATCTTTCTTACGTAGGCTATATGCGGAATACCCATGAATTCAGCTGTTTCAGGGCCGACCTGTGCCGTGTCACCATCTATCGCCTGCTTTCCGCAGAAGATGATGTCAGCTCCGATTTTATCAATTGCCCTGGCAAGCGTGTAAGACGTCGCCCACGTATCAGCGCCGGCAAAGGCCCTGTCCGACAGGAGTACAGCTTCATCAGCTCCCATCGACAACGCTTCTCTGAGGGCGGCCTCTGCCTGAGGAGGACCCATGGTCAAAACAGTTACCTTCCCCCCTGTCTGCTCTCTTATCTGGATGCCCGCTTCAAGGGCATTGAGGTCAAAGGGGTTGATAATACTCGGGACACCCTCTCTCATAAGGGTATTTGTCTCAGGATTAATTCTGATATCTGCGGTATCTGGCACCTGCTTTATGCAGACAACAATGTTCACTCTCCCGTATCCTCCTGAAATGTGTAACGACAGATAAGTGCAGCTGAAATCGAGGGATATTATACGATATTGAGTTTTGGATAGTAAAGGAAGGTGTTAATGCAGATTAATGCGTTCTTTCTTTCCTGATGTATCGCCTGTCCGCCATTATCAGATGATGCTTTCTCTCATTGACGATTCTGTAACTCCGGGCCAATATGTTCCCTCTCCCGGTCTGCCACTCTCTGTTTACACATCAGAAACGGATCGTCAGTATCCTGATGTGCGGGCGCACCGTGATCTCGTCCGGCGTCAGGAAGTTGTTCCCGTCCTGATCCAGTCCGATAAAGACCTCTTCAAGGTTTGAATCCCTCGTCATATAATCCGAAAACTCGGCAAATGTTATGATCCGGTCCTGGTCTCTGTCAAACCGCTGAAAAAGTCGTGTCTGCTTCTCCTTTTCCGTAATATAGGGCGAATTGTTCCATTCTTCATAAGTAACTGATGTATTTGCGTCTTTGTCCAGCCTTGCATAGGCATCCTTCTTCATATCTTCAGAAAATTCTTCCCTGTCTACCTTCCCGTCCTGATTTTTATCAATGCTCTTAAACAGGTCATGCACCGCGTAACCCTGGTGCACCGGCAGTGCGAACAGAACGACGAGGATTGCAAAAAGGAAATAGAATAATGATGGCAGTCGCATAGGCACCTCCTGACGAATCATATACAGCCTTCAATCACATTATACTACGCATTTGTCTCTGCAGCCACAAAATCCCCGAACGCTTTGTATTTTCATGAATTATTGGACACGTCCCTGAGCGTTCTATGGGGCAGGACAATGATACAGCGTGTTATTCGTTGCAGACAAAGTGCCTTATGTTCCCGTCATAATCACCTGAGATAAGCTCGATGCTGCCGTCATGAATTCTCACTGACGGAGAACTGTGATTATTCATCTTCAGCTTTTTCAGAAAATCCGTTTCGCTGAACCGCGGGAATCGGGCGTTGCCCTGAGACGCATTACGGGACATTGATGCATCAGCCCGGAAGGTCCTGATCCTGCCGTCTTCCTGTCCGGCAAAAAGGTAAATGCTGCCGTTATATCTCACAAAAGCAGGGGATGAGAAGCCCCGCATCCGGATGTTGTCGAAAATTCCCGGAATGAATTCCCATGTTGGATTCCCATCGCCTGTATTTCCGATCCTGTACGCTGACAGCCCGCCGTCTTCTGCACCGGTAATGAGTTCCCAGTTCCCGTCATTGTCCAGGTCAAAGGCAGCAGGTGTACTGTGGTATGCAGTCTTGATCCCGCGAAAGAACCCGCTCTGCTCTTTCCACGACGGCTTACTGCGGGTGCCGGTGTTTCGAAACGCCCGTATATCGCCGTTGCTCTCTCCGGTAATGAGCAGCTCCCGGTCCTGCCATTGTGTCAATATCCCGCGGGAAAATCCCGATACCTTCAACGACTGCAATACCCCCGGCTCCTCAAGCCAGGGCAGTCCATTATCGGTGCTGACCTGTTCGTAGAATTTAAAGGTACCGTCAATATTGCCGACCACAATACAGACCTTGCCATCGATGTCCGCTATGGTCGGGGCGCACGCAGGACCGGCAATCAGCCTGTTGTTGAATAATTCATGATCCTTCTCCCAGGCGCTAAAATTGTTCTTCACATTGTGATAATAGAAAATACTCCCGTCGCCGTCAGCAATGACAAGATCATCACTGCTCTCATCGGTCAGCGTAATGAAGGCAGGGGACAGGAACCGCTTTGATACGGAGGGCATGTCGAGCTTCTTCGCACGGAGTACACTGCTGTGTTTCATGAGGTCAAACCGGTACAGTTTTCCCATCGAAGTCCCGACGACAAGTATCACCTTATCCTTCACTTTGACAGCTGCCGGGACAGCATACTTGTCCAGGCTTTTCGTGACAGAGCGTGATGTATCACGCTGGAATGTCATCCGTCTGTTGTCGGACACATTCCTGTAAAAGAACAGTTTTCCCTCTGAGTTGCCCGCGATAATGTCAGGATTGCCGTCAAAATTGTAATCCACGATCGCAGGCGCGGCATCATCCCCGACATCCATTTTAAGATCGGTCAGTTCTGTCCATTCAGGCCTGGTCACGGTTCCCTTGTTTTCAAAGACAAGGATGCGGCCTGATTTTGATGAAAATCCCCCGGTACCGATGGCAATTTCAGGTTTTCCGTCTCCGTTGATATCACCCACAGCAGGCGCTGAAAAGGCCCCGGCGTGTACACCGTCAAAAAAACCATCCACCCGCTGCCACTCCTGAACGGATGGATACCCCAAATTACGGAACAAGCTTACACGTCCGTGTTTTCCACCCATAATCATATCAGTCAGGCCGTCCCCGTCCATGTCATAAAATGCAAGCTTCAGATAGGGCATAACCCCGATGCCGCTGAAATTAAAAACCCTCGATGTATGTTCACTGCACGTCATCTCCTTTTCAGCAACTGCTTTCTTCACCGTCTGGCCGGCTGGAGGCGTCACGCGCTGCTCCGTCACCGTTTTTTTGACCTGGGTTGCGCACGACGTCATAAAGAGAATTATGAAAATGGCACATAAACATCCATTGCTCAAGGTGCCTTTTCCGGGGTATGTCAGAGAATCTCCTGTTTTCATGATATCACCTGCCTCATAGGGTAATATGTTAACACGCTGTTTCCCTTCTCTTATTCGGCTCAAATCAACAGCGTCTTTATAGTACCCCGAAACGTCCTGCGGCTTCAGTGATTGTAAGCACATCAAGCACCGTAATGAAGGCCGGTCGAAAACATAAGGCAGGAGAGAGATGGACCTCACTCCTGCCTCAGTAAAATGGTCGCCACGGGAATCCCGGCAGCAAATTTAGTACATAATCACCGTGAACTGGGCCCTCCTGTTTGCCCGGGCTTCAGAGGCATTTTTATTTGACGGTGTCGGCACCTCGGGCATCGCGAGTCTCGTTTCTCCATACGCAATTGTCCTGAGCCGCTGTTCTGCAATCCCGCCCTCATTCACAAAGTATTCCTTGATCGCATTCGCCCGTCGCTCGCTCAATCTGAGGTTGTAATCATCAGGGCCGTGAGCGCATGAATGCCCTTCTATCCGCACATTGATTTCAGGATTTTCCCTGATAATCCGCATATTGCTGTTTAATGTCTCGACTGCCTCCTGCGTAAGAGTTGCCCTGTCAAACTCAAAATATATGCTATTCAGTGCAATCGGCTCTTTCTCGATCACGACAGGGCAGCCCGTTGCATCCACTGCCACACCCGCTGGTGTGTCAGGACATTTATCAAGGTAATCAGGCACCCCGTCTCCATCGCTGTCCTTCGGGCAGCCGTCTGAATCCACTGCCACACCGGCTGGCGTGTCAGGGCATTTGTCAAGATAGTCAGGCACCCCGTCCCCGTCGCTGTCCTTCGGGCAGCCGTCTGAATCCACTGCCACACCTGCTGGCGTGTCAGGGCATTTGTCAAGATAGTCAGGCACCCCGTCCCCGTCGCTGTCCTTCGGGCAGCCGTCAGCATCCACAGCAACTCCCGCCGGTGTGCCGGGACACTTGTCGAGGTCATCTGTAACGCCGTCTCCATCACTGTCCCGGGGTGGAGGCGGCAGTTGTTCCTTTTTTCCAAATAAATAGGTGAGACCAACGGTATACATAACATTATTGTCTGTGTCATCCAATGCAATAATGTGTCTCAGGTCCGCCCTCATCCCAAGCCTGTCCGTTACAAGAAATTTCAAGCCGGCGCCGTAATTGACCAAGAAATCATTGCCGTCGTCATCACGATCTATATTAAGATTGATTAAACCTGTCCCGACAGCAATATAGGGAACAACCCCCTCTTCAAGCGGGAAGTGATAGAGCCCGCCTACGCGATAAATAGAGGCCCTCGCCGGTATATCAGTCGGCGAACCCTCTGTTTCAGTCTCTATAAAATCGACTGAACCCTCGACACCCAGGTGGTCCGTAATGTTGTATCCTATATCAATCCCGTAAACGGGATCACTCTTAATATCCTGATCATTGTCAAAGATATATCCACCGATGTGGGGGTTGATCGACAGCAGTCCCTTTTCAGCCTGTCCATACGCGCCATTACTTATTACAAACAGCATACACAAAAAAACCACACACATATTCAGCTTCTTCATCGTGAATCCTCCCTTTTGGTTGTCCTTAAGAATATCGGATTATTTATTGGAAGCAGTATATCACAAATTCATGGCGGTGTCTAAAAAAAGAACGTTAAAAAATACCGCTATCCGAAGCTTGACATGACAGTATGCCGGGATCAGGCTTGACTATTCAGATATTGTAATTTCAAACGCCGATCTCTTACTTTCAAGTAAAAAGGACACCGAAAAGGGACCTACTTCTTTTTCGCTGTCTCTTTGATCAGCGCCTGGCCGATAACATTTCTCTGAATCTGGTTGGTTCATCCCGCATCATTTTCTCAACAGGATATTCTCTCATGTACCCTGACCCGCCCATGACCTGCACCGCGTTAACGGTTACCTTCATTGCGACATCAGTCGCAAAGAGCTTCGCCATTGCAGATTCCTTGGAAACATCTTTTGAATCACTGTCAACGAATCTGGCTACTGCATAGACCAGAGAACGTGCGGCCTCAATCTCGGTAGCCATGTCAGCCAGCATATGCTGGACTGCCTGGATACTGATGATTGGCTGGCCGAACTGTCTTCTCTCCTTTGCAAATTCAGTGGCTGCATCAAAGGCGCCCTGGGCAACCCCGACTCCCTGCGCACCGACGCCGGTGCGGGACTTGTCAAGGGTCTTCATCGCAACAATAAAGCCCATTCCGGGGCGGCCTATGATGTTTTCCTTCGGTATACGGCAGTTTTCAAAAACCAGTTCCCGCGTGGACGATGCCCGTATGCCGAGCTTGTTTTCTTTTTTCCCGAATGAAAAACCGGGGGTCCCCTTGTCAACGACAAACGCTGATGCACCGCGCGCACCCTTGTTTTTGTCCGTTATCGCTATGATTGTGTAGATCTCCGCTTCTCCCCCATTTGTAATCCACTGTTTTGTGCCATTCAGAACATACTCATTTCCGTCCAGCTGTGCGGTTGTCTGCACTCCTGCTGCGTCACTTCCCGCGTTCGCCTCAGTCAATGCAAATGCCACGAGTTTCTTTCCGGACGCAATGTCGGGAAGGTATTCTTTCTTCTGTTTATCAGAACCATACAGCAGGAGAGGATATGTTCCGAGGGCGTTTGCAGCATACGTCGTTGATACGCCAAGGCAGGCCCTGCTCAGCTCTTCAATGGCAAAGGACAATTCTAGCCCTCCCTTGCCCATTCCACCATACTCTTCGGGGATGTAGATGCCGAAAAAGTCAGACTGGGCGAGAATCTTCATAATGTCCCACGGGAACTCTTCCTTTTCATCCAGCTCTGCCCTGATCGGCATAATTTTTTCATCAGCGATCTCCCGGGCCAGGTCCTTTATCATTGACTGTTCTTCATCGAGAAAATAATCCATGTATAACCTCCAGCTGAAATATAAAAACCTATTATAAAGGATTCAAGGGGTCAGGGGTTCAAGGGGCCAGGTGAACGCTTCACTCGAACCCTCGACCACTCGAATCCTTGAACCCTTCTTATTCACCATCGTATCAACGCCGATGCCCACGTTAATCCGCCGCCAAAAGCCTCCAAAAGAACATACTCACCTTTTTTGATTTTTCCGGCCCTGACAACTTCATCAAGAACCATCGGTATTGAGGCGCTGGACGTATTGCCGTACTTTTCGAGATTTACGGCCACCTTACTCATTGGCAGTTTCAATCGCTTTGCTGTCGCGCTGATTATCCTCAAATTTGCCTGGTGGGGAATCAGCATTGCCAGCTCAGACGGTTTAATATTATTTTCATCGAGCGTTTGAACTACCAGTTTTTCGAGCGTTCTGACAGCAACCTTGAACGTTTCATTGCCTCTCATTTTAATATAATGCAGTCCGTTTCGGAGTGTGTCGGCAGACGGCGGGTGCTTGGAGCCGCCTCCGGGAAGACAGACATAATCCCACATGCTGCCATCGGAAAAGAGACGTGTTGACAGGATACCCGATTTTCCCCGGGTCGGCTCCATGACAACAGCCCCTGCACCATCGCCAAACAGGACGCATGTTGCCCGGTCCTTCCAGTCCAGAAACTTTGAATTGACTTCCACGCCGACAAGAAGCAGTTTTCGGGATGCTCCTGATTTCACTATATTGTCAGCAACGGAAAGTCCATAGAGAAATCCGCTGCATGCAGCATTAATATCAAAAGCCCCGGCATGATGTATGCCGAGTTTATGCTGAAGAATCGATGCGGTAGACGGCATCGGCATATCACCGCTCATTGTGGCGACAATGACCATATCGATATCTGCCGGTTTGACACCCGCGTCTTTCATCGCCCGCTTCGCGGCTTTCAGTCCGAGGTCAGATGCTGCCTCGGAGTCCCTTGCGATTCTCCGCTCCCTGATACCCGTCCGCTCTATAATCCATTCATCGGATGTGTCTATTTTTTTTTCGAGATCGGCATTGGTTATGACTGCAGAGGGGACGTACGAACCGGTTCCCGTAATCCTACTCTTCAACGGCAACGGTTTCCCTCCTGTTCAGTCCATTATTAAACTCTTTTGAGATCATGTCGAGTATGCCTTTTTTGTGGATAGACCCTGCAACGATAATCGCATTTTTTATGGCCTTTGAGGTGGAGCGCCCGTGCGCAATAATACAGGGTTTACTCAATCCGAGGAGGGGCGCGCCTCCATATTCAGAGTAATCTGTTTTCTTTTTAAAACTCTTGAATGCATCCCTGAGGAAAAGGGCGCCGATTTTACCGGTCACTCTTTCTGAAATCTCTCTTTTCAGCATTTTTGTCATTGTTTCAGCAAGCCCTTCCGCAATCTTAAGCGCTATGTTTCCGACAAAACCGTCACAGACCACAACGTCCGCATCACCTTCAAAAATCTCCTGTCCTTCAATGTTCCCGATAAAGTTCAGCCGTGCATTTTTCAGCAGCTTAAATGACTCTCTGGTCAGCTCATTGCCTTTGACATCTTCCTCACCGATGCTGAGCAGACCGATCTTCGGGCTCTCCATATTAAATATAAAACGTGCGTATGCTTCTCCCATAACCGCAAACTGATAGAGATGAACAGGCTTGCAGTCCACATTTGCACCCGCATCCAGCAGTATAAAGTGGTCTTTATAGGACGGCATGACCGTGGCGATTGCAGGGCGCTCAACCCCGGGGAGTTTCCCCAGGACCAGGAGCGCCGTGGCCATGACAACGGCAGAATTTCCTGCGCTGACAAACGCGTCAGCCTCACCCGATTTCACAAGATCGATCGCGACCCTTACCGAGGAGTCTTTCTTTCGTCTCAGGGCAGTCAACGGAGAATCATCCATTCCCACAGTCTGGGAGGCATGTCTGATACTCATTTTTGTGCCTGAATAATTCCTCTTTGCCAGCTCAGCGCTTATTCCGGATTCATTTCCGACGAGAACCACAGAGAGGTCTTCATGCCCGTTCAGGGCCTCAACGGCCCCTTCAACCGTCGTTGCAGGGGCATAATCACCGCCCATAGCGTCAAGCGCAATTTTCATGCAGTCTCTTTGTCAACAACTTCAAGTATGGTCTTGCCGTTGTATGTACCACAGCTCATACAGACTCTGTGCGGCAGCTTTGGTTCCTGACATTCAGGGCAAAGCGTCAGCTGGGGTGGCTTGATTTTCCAGTTTGCACGTCTCTTGTCTCTTCTGGCACTGGAATGCCGGGACGTTGGATTTGCCATTGTTACTCCTTTCAGTCATTATTTGATTTCATAAAGCGTTTCAGCGGAGCCAGCCTCGGATCAATTTTCTCTGCGCTGCAATTACAGAACCCCTCATTCAAATTGATTCCGCATTCAGGGCATATTCCTCTGCAGTCCCTGCTGCACAGAGGTTTCATCGGTACGCCCAGGAGAACCTGCTCCTTCACCAGCTCTCCGGTATCTATCTCATCATTTCTGTAAAATCCAATGTTCAACTCACCGCCTGTCAACTCATGATCACCTTTCGTGTCGAGTTCTTCAGCAGGAATATATTCCTCCTGGAACGCGATATCCAGGGGATAAGAAAAATCCCCGAGACAATAACCTCAACGATGCGTGTGCACTGTCCGGTTCTGCATTTTCGCCGGTTTCCACCGCTACATCTGTTTCCAGTTCCAGTCCGTCTTCAGGAATATCAGAAACGATTAGTCGCATTTCAAAGCCTTCTAATGGAAGTCGAATCTTAAATTATACGGAGTGTTTGATCTTATTGTCAATTAAATTTCAGGCTGATATCAGCAGCGGGCGCTGAATGGGTGAGAGCGCCGACAGAAATGATATCCACCCCTGTTTGCGCAACCTTTCGCACGTTTTCAAGGCCGATATCTCCCGATGCTTCTATAAGTATATTCCGGCCCTCTTTACGAATTGCATGTACTGCCTTTTCCATTTTATCCACGGGCATGTTATCAAGCATAATAACATCAGCGCCGGCTCTCAAAGCCTCTTTTACTTCTGACAGATTTTTTACCTCTACCTCCACCTTGAGCAGGTGGTGGACCCCTGCCCTGGCCAGCTTTACCGCCTTGCCCACGCCTCCCACAGCTGCAATATGATTGTCCTTGATCAGGATGCCGTCAAACAGGCCGTAACGGTGGTTATGGCCGCCGCCGATCCTGACCGCATATCTGTCCAGGACCCTGAGGCCGGGGGCTGTTTTCCTGGTGTCCGCTATCCTCGAATTAAATCCTCTTATCCGGCGGACATAGTGATCGGTCAGGGTTGCGATACCTGATAATCTCTGCAGGATATTCAGCGCGGTCCTTTCGGCCATCAGCAGGACCCTTGTGGTCCCTTTCACTTTTGCCAGAATCTGCCCCTGCACAATCCGGTCCCCGTCTTTTTTAATCCCGCTGAACCTGGCATTGCTGTCCATTAAGGTAAAGACCCTCTGCGCGTACGGAAGTCCGGCAAGGACAAAATTACCTTTCGCTTTAAAGACTGCATGTGAACTGCTGTTTTCAGAGATGAGTGACATCGTGGTTACATCACCATTGCCGATGTCTTCCCTCAGGGCATTGATGAGAATGTGATCGATATCAGAATGCATGCGCATCTCCAGTACTTATTCCCCCTCAGCAAGTTCCTTCAGCTTGTTGATATTATTTTG
>Ga0111163_1050_pt1 | contig 11587 bp, 8 predicted proteins | sample DeeMarSeWOR28_12_FD_80262 | JGI IMG/M metagenome (GOLD analysis project Ga0111163, IMG submission 80262) | Nitrospira bacterium SG8_35_4 | reverse complement strand
CTGAACGGCCTCGAAGTGGGGATGCAGGACCCGATTTTCAGCAGAGACGTCAGCTATTATCTTTTTACGCTGCCCCTCATTGATTCTGTTAAAAGCTTTCTGGTTCTGACCATTGTTTTGACCGCATCGGTTGCCATGGTCAGCTATTTTCTTCGTGGCGGGATATCCATTTCGGAGAAAAATATATCCTTCCATCCAATGATCAAAAAACATGCCGGTCTGTTCGTTCTGCTGTGCTTCGTCCTGCTCGCGCTCCATTTTTACATCGGCATGTACAAGCTTATGTTTACCCAGCACGGCTTTCTCTACGGCGCCGCGTATACAGACATCAATGCAAAACTCATGACCCTTCGAATCCTTGTTGTCCTGTCCGTCATAACCGGGGTCTTATCTTTATCCGCCATCATAAAGGGATCGTATAAACTGGTGTTGTACGGCGCCGTGTTAACGGCTGTTGTCTACATAGCCGGATTCGTTCTCTATGCCCCCTTTCTTCAGAAATTCAAGGTGGCCCCGAACGAGCTTGAGCTTGAAAAACCGTATATTGAGAGCACCATTTCGTTTACCCGTTTCGGTTACGGCCTCAACCGCATCGAACTGAGACCGTTCGATGTATCCTATGAACTCGATGCCGCAGACATTTCCAGAAATGATGCCACAATAAAAAATATACGCCTCTGGGACAACAATCCCCTGCTCAGGACCTACAGCCAGCTCCAGCAGATACGGACATATTACAAATTCATGGACGTTGACAATGACCGGTATGTAATCAATGGAGAGTACAGGCAGGTCATGCTGTCTCCACGGGAGCTCTCATATGCCGACCTTCCGAGCAAATCATGGATCAATGAGCGCCTGGTCTTTACCCATGGAAACGGCGTCACCCTCGGACCGGTAAGCAGAATTACAAAGGAAGGCCTGCCGGAGCTTATCATCAAGGACATCCCCCCGGCATCCTCCGCAGACATAAAAGTGACGAGGCCGGAGATTTATTATGGTGAGATTCCCAATGATTATGTCATCGTGAAAACAACGCAGCAGGAATTCGATTACCCGACGGCCAATGAAAATGTTTATACAAAATATGACGGCCATGGGGGGGTCCCCCTTTCTTCCTTTGTCAGAAGACTGCTCTTTGCCATGAAGTATAATACTGCTAAGATTTTTCTTTCCTCTGACATCATGCCTGAAAGCCGTATTCTGTTTAACAGAAATATCAGGGAGCGGATTGCAAAGATCGCTCCGTTTCTCCTTTATGATTCTGATCCCTATATGGTTATATCTGATACAGGTCGTCTGCTCTGGATGGTTGACTGCTATACGGTATCAAACTCCCTTCCGTATTCGTCCCCCATAAACAGCTCTATTAACTATATCCGGAATTCGGTCAAGACGGTGATAGACGCATACAACGGAGACATTGCGTTCTACATTAGTGACCCCGACGATGTTGTTGTAAAAGTTTACGCCCGTTCGTTCCCGGAATTGTTTAAACCCCTTGATGAGATGCCCGATGACCTGAAACGTCACATCCGGTACCCGCAGGGCATGCTCGACGTTCAGGCAAGGATGTTTGCCTCCTATCACATGACTGATCCGATGGTTTTTTACAACAAGGAAGATTTGTGGGAAATACCTTCATACAGTGACAAACCAATGACCCCCTACAACACGATTATGAAACTGCCGGGTGAGAACAGGGAAGAATATATTCTGCTTCTGCCCTACACTCCTTCCAAACGGGACAATCTGGCAGCATGGCTTGCCGCCCGGTGCGATATTCCAAACTATGGGAAACTCATTGCCTATGTCTTTCCGAGAGACAGGCAGTTCTTCGGCCCGCGACAGATCAATGCGCGCATCGATCAGGACGCTTACATCTCGCAACAGATCACCCTGTGGGGCCAGGTAGGATCGCAGGTCATACGGGGCAGTCTGCTGATCATTCCGATTGAAGATTCACTGCTGTATGTTCAGCCGCTGTACCTTTCTGCTTCAGACAGGGTCGGCCTTCCGGAACTGCGCCGGGTAATCGTTGCCTTTGAAAATAACGTGGTCATGGAGGAAAATCTCGAGCTTGCGCTTCAGCGTCTGTTCAAAGCAGGGAAGGCAATACCCGAGGCAGAAGCACCTGTTGAGCAGATTGAGACGAAGCCGGGCAGCCTCGCCCGGGAAGCAAAAAACATCTATGAAAAAGCCCTTGAACTTCAGCGGCAGGGAAACTGGGCCGGCTATGGTGAACAGATCAAAAAGCTCGGGGAGATCTTAAAACAGATGGTGGAGTAATAAAGAAAGCAGTCAGTTTTCAGCTGTCAGCGGTCAGAAACAAACTTGACGACAACGTTCTTATGAGAAGTTATCTTAAGGTCGGATTATAACATCAATAATCCATGTGAAGTCATTCCCGCGAACCTGCCGGCAGGCGGGAGCGGGAATCCAGTCTGTTAGAAATATTCTGGAGCTGACAGCTGAATGCTGACTGCTTATAACTGATTAAACAACCCCGTGCTCAGGTACCTGTCCCCGCGATCCGGAAAGATTACCACGACTCTCTTTGCTTTGCCCAGTTCTCCTGCCACTTTTAACGCTGCCCATGCAGCAGCGCCGGACGAGATGCCCGCGAGAATCCCCTCCTGCAATGCCAGACACCGGGACATTGAAGCAGCATCTTCATCAGTAACCGGTACGATCCGGTCATAAATTTTCGTGTTGAGCACCCCCGGATAAAAACCGGCGCCAATGCCTGCTATTTTGTGTGGCCCGGGATCACCTCCTGACAAGACCGCGGAAGAAGCCGGTTCCACGGCAGTGATCAATATGTCCGGGTTTTGAGATCTCAAAACTTCTCCAACACCGGTAATGGTCCCCCCGGTACCAACACCCGCAACAAGACCATCGATCTCACGACCAAGGGCATGGATAATCTCGACGGCAGTTATCCTTCTGTGTATATCAGGATTGGCAGGGTTTTCAAACTGAAGCGGCATAAAATAATCAGGATGCTTCTTCTGGAGAATCGCGGCCTCCTCGAGTGACCCCATCATTCCCTTTGCTCCGGGAGTCAACACCATCTCAGCGCCGTATGCCTGAAACATCTGCCTCCTTTCAAGCGACATTGTCTCCGGCATCGCAAGAATCAGTCTGTATCCTTTCACAGCGGCGATCAGTGCCAGCCCGATTCCCGTATTCCCGCTGGTCGGTTCAATAATAGTTCCTCCCGGTTTTAACACTCCATCCCTTTCAGCGGCCTCTATCATGGAAAGGGCGATCCGGTCCTTTACTGAACCGCCGGGATTGAAACCCTCGAGTTTGGCCCATATCTCCGCATCGTCAGGCCCCGTAATGTGATTGAGTCTTACGAGCGGGGTATCCCCGATGAGATCAATAATAGTATTGAATCGTTTCATACGTGCTCATAAAAAATACGGTGAATTATACCATAGTATATGGGATATCCTGATGCATGGCATTGATTTCATTTGGACAGAACACAAAAATGATCTGATATTCTTTCCGACTGAAGAAATGAAAGAAAGTCCTGTGCATGCCCGCTGTTGACTTACACGGAGGTCCTTACGAGTCAAATTATTATTATATCAGATGTTTATGAATAAGCATATGCTTTTTTTCAAATCCATCTATTAATTTTTTTTAGTTGACATTCAATCAAAAACAGCCTATAAAATTCGTAAATTCACTGAGGACCTAGTACGGGAAATACCCTAACAATAGGGAAAGGGCAAGACCTTGAGTCCCATTACAAAAAAATTGGTTGATTTCAGTGCCAGGGTGATCCTCGGTAATAACGCCTATCCCAGCCGTATTGAAAATCTTTCAAATGAAGATGTGTGCCTCCTTGTCCCGTCATCCATGCCTTCCGGTGAATCTTTCAAGGGTTCTGAATGCACGCTTGAGTTTTCAAATCCTTCAGGAGAAAAAATGAATATCAACTGTACGGTCAAATGTACGTATAAAACACCTCCGCACGGGCTTACAAACAGCATGGTCATGGAGGTCAAAGAAGCATCTGAACAATATAAAAAATTACTCGAAACTCTTTAGCAGTGTACCGGAGCTTCATTCATCATTCCAGCGCACAATTCTTCAGAATGATATTTCTCCCCACCGGTTGTGTGACTTTATCACATACAAACAGACATAACACTGTTAATATTTGTTTATACCTTTGGCGATGAAAGGAGATTCCTTTCATTTACCTCCCCCCGGGCAGTCACTCCCCCCGTGGCTGCCTGTGTCTTTTTTGCCTTGAAAGAATCGGGGGACGAAATGAACCCGCATTCAAGCGGGAAAGACAATTTAATCATAGTGCCACGGTGTATCAGGCATTCTCATGGCTTTTCGTCTGTAGCTGATGTTCATGCCTATTCGATAGGTAATATTACGGGGGCTTCTCATGCATCTTTTTAATATGCTGCTCCATGTATATGTTTTTCTGAATAATGCGTAGTAGCCCTGCTGCAATTCATCGGCAGTCATATTTTTTGGACTGAAAATAACTTCGCTGGTATGATATCTGGTCCAGTCACTGTCTGTTATCCTTCCATCATCTTTCATTGTCTCATACAATCTCGTCCCCGGAAATGGTGTCAGGATATTCAGCTGGGCAGCGTCAATTCTGTTTTCCTTTATAAAATCATAGGTCCTTTTAAACACTGATGTATCATCTTCATCAAGTCCCACCATAAAGCTTCCGAGTATGTTGATGCCTGCCTTATGTATTTTTCTTATTGCCTCTTTATAGGCATCAGGAGTGTTCCATGACTTGTTCATTTTCTGAAGGTTCTGCTCTGACAGGGACTCAAAACCGATAAAGGCATACTTGCCCCCGCTCTTTGCATAGAGTGACAGTAGTTCATCATCCTTTGCAATGGTTATTGAAGTCTGCCCTCCCCACGTCCTGTTTAACGGGATAAGGGCCTGGAACAGTTCTTTTGCAAAGCTCTTCTGGCCTGTTATATTGTCATCAACAAAAACAAAGTCCCTTGTATCAAATCTCTTTATCTCATCGATCACATCAGACACCGGTCTCGTCCGGTACTTTCTTCCGAAGAATGCCGTAACAGCGCAGAATTCACAGTTAAAGGGACACCCGCGTGATGCCTGAATAGTATTAAAACAGGACACATACATCTTTCTGTCAAGGAGTTCTCTGCGCGGGAATGCCATGCCCTGCATCTCAATGAGCCTCTCAGACCGGTAAATGGGTTTCAGCTCTCCCTGCACAAAATCATTCAGCAGCCCATTCCACACAGGCTCTGCCTCACCAATCACGACACTGTCAGCATGCTGAAGGGCTTCTTGAGGCAGGGCTGAAACATGGATCCCTCCCATCACCACTGCAGTCCCGTTCTTTCTGAAACCGTCAGCTATCTCATAGGCACTTGGGATCTCAGCGGTGAAACCGGTAATGCCGACCAGATCCACTTTCCTGCTAAAGTCAACAGGCGCGGCCCTGGCATCAAGTATTTCAACGTCCCAGTCAGGGGGGGTCATGGCCGCAAGCGTAGGCAGGCTTAATCTGACAAACCCGGTCTTTCCTTTATTTGAAACCTTCCCCCAGTATCCCCGGTCATTCCGGGGAAGCACGAACAGTATTTTTTTCATAATGTAATGGTCTTATTGATACATTGAAGTTCAGATGGCCAATGAATGTGTACTATAGTATCAGAATGAATTTTTTAAATGAATGTTCAGCTACTCTCTATTCGAAATCTGAGGGTTTTCTTCAAGATAGGCCTTTATTGAAGCTATGAACTTTTCTCCGTAACGCTCGAGTTTGATGCCCCCTACACCGCTGATTTCTGCCATATCAGGCATTGCCTTCGGATAACGCCTGCACATCTCATGAAGCGTCCTGTCGGAAAAGATAATATAGGGCGGAACCTGCTGACCATCGGCCAGTTTCTTCCGCAGAGTGCGAAGCCTTTCAAACAGCGCTTCATCATATGGATCAAAATCGCTTCCGGCCTGCCGCTTCTTTTTTGTCTCTTCCCTTTTCAGGGCTGATATTTTCTGACTGCCAAACAGGACCCCCCTCCCCTTTTCAGTCAGTTTCAATACAGGATACCTGTCTCCATCCTGAGATATCGCATCCTGTGCCAGGAGTTCATCCGCCATACAATGCCAGTAACTCCTGTCCCGGTGGCTGCCTGCACCGTATGTCTTGATCCTGTTGTGCCCGAGCTCCCGGATACGCTTTGTGTCTGCTCCTGCAATAATGTCAATAATGTGCCTGATTCCAAAACGCTGTCCGGTCCTCGACACAGCTGACATAAATATCTGCGCATCAGTCGTAACATCGACTTTTTCAGCTCTCCCTGTGCAGATGTCGCAGGCGCCGCAGTTTTCAGCCATGTACTCTTCGCCGAAATATGCAAGGAGCTGTTTTCGCCTGCAGACATTTTGTGAAGCATAACCAACTGTCTGATTCAGTTTTTCCATTGCTATTGAGCGCTCTCCGTCATCAGCCGCCTGATCGATAAAGTACCTGATCTTCGGGATATCACCCCTGCTGAAATAGAGGACGCAGTCAGCCGGCTCGCCATCACGTCCCGCCCGCCCGGTTTCCTGATAATAACCCTCAATGTTTTTCGGCAGGTCAGCATGAACAACAAAGCGGACATTCGACTTGTCTATGCCCATACCAAAGGCAATTGTCGCAACAATAACACTGACTTCATCCCTGTTAAATGCCTCCTGGTTTATCTTCCTCACCTCCTGTGTCAATCCAGCATGATAGGGGAGCGCTTTTATACCGTGTCCGGTTAATACATCCGCCAGTGACGAAACCGCATCCCGCGTCGTGCGGTAGATAATGCCGGAGTCTCCTTCATGATCACGGAGAAATTCGATGATCTGGGATTGAATTCTGTTCTTTCTCTTTACCTGATAAAAAAGGTTGCTGCGGTTAAATGAAGCGCGCACAGCAAAGGGTTCTCTGAGACCGAGCTTGCCGATAATATCATGCTCCACCTTTCTGGTAGCCGTAGCCGTAAACGCCGCAATCGGGACATCCGGGAACGTTTCTCTAATTTTCGACAGAGTCAAGTAATCCGGACGGAAGTCATGCCCCCATTCCGAAATGCAATGCGCCTCATCTATTGCAAAAAGAGAAACCGGGATGCTTTGTATCAGTTCAATAAAATTCGGCATGGCAAAACGTTCGGGTGCAATATAAAGAAGTTCCAGCTTCCCGCTTCTCATCCTTTTGATAACATTGGATATGTCCTTCTGTGCAAGGGAGCTGTTTATGAACGCAGAAGAGATTCCGTTTACCAGTGCCCCATCTACCTGGTCCTTCATCAGGGATATGAGAGGGCTGATCACAACAGCTGTCCCTCTCATTATTTTGGCAGGCAATTGATAGCAGAGTGACTTCCCGCCGCCAGTAGGCATAACGGCAAAGACATCTTTTTTATCGATTATATTTCTGATTATGGCTTCCTGATTTTGACGGAATGATTGAAATCCGAACACTTCCCGCAATGTATTTAACATGAGCTTCACCTCCAGACTGCATAAATTCGACAGAAAAGTCCAGGTTCATCAGGAGATAACACAGCCTGATCAGTCATTTGATGTTTTATCAACGCACAGCCACCATCCCCGAACAAGTTTATTATATTTTGAATCTCCGCTTTTTTCAATAACGGGGTTGGCGTCGATTCACAGAATACAGCAAAGAAGATGTCCCCTGAAAAGAATTGGTGGAGCTGAACGGGATCGAACCGTCGACCTCTTGAATGCCATTCAAGCGCTCTCCCAGCTGAGCTACAGCCCCACACCAGTGAAGTTTTATTGTAAATTCTACATGTTATGCAGTACTGCTACTTTTTAATTTTACCTCTTTCCAGCAAAATTGTGAAGTGATTGTGAAGTAAAATAATCCTTTATCAGTGCGGAATAATTATACCATAGAGAAATACAAATTTTTATTGATTCCGTAAGCTTCCCTAAAAAAGCAGACATATTATTTATACCACCACGACATCTTCAAAACTGATTAAAATCATAAATTCACGACAACAGCTGATTATAATTAATTTGTTTTGGCATTAAATCAGTATTTGCGTCATCGGACATATTTAAAATTATTAAATGTGTATAAGAACATATTGACAAAGGTATTGATTTGAGCTATTTAGACTATAAGTTCGCATAGACAGAATATCTTTAACCACCACTGCTAATCGGGGTGAATCATGCTTGAAAATATTAACAGAAAAATGGATGATTCAATGTTCGAGGTCAGGGCACGTGAAGCAATTAATGCAATGGTAGCATGCTTGTTGAATAATGAAGGTAAAATTTGCAAAAACTGCAATGACGTTGATGTTTGTACTTTTCTAACGGAAGCTATATTTGCCTATCGCCATAAATTTGGAAGAAAATATCCATCCACTATTAGTACCTGATTCTTTCTTTCTAGACCTGAAGTCCACCGGAATGAACATTTAACGTTAACGTGACTGACCATACCCCTGTCCACTCCCGGTGTGGACAAGAGGCAAGGCTATTTATCGAAGATGTTCTTCACTTCCGGGGAATACTCATTTTTCGCCTTATACAGGAAAAGAGGAGGATCGATTCTAAGCCAGACACCGGCACCCTTGGCAGCCTCAATTAAAACCATCTTGGCTTCTTCTCCTTTCATTGAATGCACAAATCTCATTCTTTTCGGCTCAAGTCTTGACTCCCGGAGCAGCGTTGTTAATTCAGCGAGTCTGAATGGGTGATATATCAAAAAGAACCTGCCGGAGTGCTTCAGCAGATACGCTGCAGCGCTTACCAGGTCAGAAACCGTCATTTCTATCTCATGCCGTGCCACGGCGCGCTCTTCGTCGCTGCTGATCCGCCCGGTCTTCGGTTTTCTGAACGGAGGGTTGGAAAATACAAAATCAAATGCATTCGTTTCATACATAGTTTTTAATTCCCTCAAATCTTTTGAGAGAATTGCAACCCTGTCATCAAGACCGTTTAAATGAATATTTCTTCGGGCACGTTCAGCAAGAGACTTCTGAATCTCAACGGCTGTCAGGTTGACGTCTTCCATTCTCTTTGCAAGCAGTATGGAAATGACGCCGGAACCGCATCCCAGTTCAATCCCGTTCCTGAGTTTTCCCGCAGAAATAAAGTTTTCAAGAAGGACTGCATCAACACTGAAACGGTAACCGTCTTTGGCCTGAAACAGCTTGATGCCCTTTATTGTGTCGAGGGTCTCGTTTTTTTTGGGTTTCAGAGAAATGTTCATGTGTATTTACAATGATACTATCTATAATTTATTTACCCTGTAGAAGCTGGTGTTTAAACACTCAAAATTGTAAAGTCTGGAATTTACTTTTTCTTATTTTTGATTTATTTGCTGTGTGGTGCTTGAGTTTTGTAAACCAATGTGATTGTCATTCAATTATCTTGTTCCATTTTCGGAATAACCGTCAGCAGTTCATCAAACCTGTCAATGATAACATCGGAACCCTCCAGGGCCTCCCGCGTCCTGAAGCCATATGTAACCCCGATGACCCTTATGCCCGCTGCCCGGCCCGCTGCCACATCATAGTTACTGTCACCTATGATAACCGCTTCTTCCTTTGCAATATCATATTTTTCGAGCAGGTCAAGAACTGGAACCGGCGAGGGTTTTTTTTCACGAACACTGTCACTGCCCAGGACACAATCAAAATATCCAAGGAGACCAAGACCCTCAAGCACTCTCTTCGAATAGATTTCTCTCTTGTTTGAAATAACCGCCTTTGTATAGCCATTCAATTGCGACAATGTCTCCTGTACATATGGATATACTACCGTGTTGTCAATAAGATGATTATCATAATAATCCAGGAACCGTGCAGTGACAATTTCCTTCGGGGTGCCAGTTTCCCCATTTGGTAAAGTCGCATCAGGGGGAATCAGCGACTCCAGGAGTCTGGATATCCCTGAGCCTACCATCGCCTTTGTTTCTTCCAGTGAATATTCTCTTCCGTGAAAAGGCTTCAGGGCATGGTTTAGCGCGTTTGTAATATCCTGCCCTGTATCGGCAAGGGTCCCGTCCAAATCGAATATCAACAGTTTAATCATGACAAGCAGGAGAAATTATAACAAATTGACAGATCGTTGGGGCAGGTTTTAAACCTGTCCAATAATATGCAGAACACATACGCGAATTGCACAACAAAAAATCAGGGGCAGGTTTGAAACCTGCCCCTGCAAACATGTATCTTGCTTAATGGTGAAATTAGTTATTATCTATCGTGCCTGACGCTTCTCAGCTACCTGAACCCTCGTAACCGCCCGCTCTATTGAAGCAGTAGCGCGTGCCTCATCAATTTCCTCTGCCTTTTTAAGGCGCTCTTCCGCACGTTTCATTGCCTCTTTGGCCCTTTCAACGTCTATGTCCTCTGACTTTTCCGCACTGTCGGCAAGTATGGTAACCTTATCAGGGCCGACTTCAGCATAACCCCAGTTCACAAAGAAAATTCCGGTTTCGGAGCCCTTCTTATATGTCAGCATCCCTACCTTCAATGTTGTCAGGAACGGTACGTGGTCCGGTAAAACGCCAAACTCCCCCTCACTTCCCGAAGCAACAATCTCGTCAACGTCATCAGTGAAGACATGTCCGTACGGCGTAACAATGTCTAAAGTAAGTTTTTCAGCCATTTAATATCCTCTTTTAAAAACCGTTATAGGTTATTTGTTATTAGCAACAGCTGCCGCCTTCTGGTTCTTTTCAAATAACGATTAACATATAACTTATAACTAATTTACCCTTTTAACTTCTCAGCTTTTGCAATAACTTCCTCTATGCCGCCAACCATGTAGAATGCCTGCTCGGGCAGGTCATCATGCTTTCCTTCAACAACTGCCTTAAACCCTTTAATTGTATCTTCGAGTTTGACATATTTGCCGGGAGTTCCGGTAAATGTCTCAGCAACATGGAAGGGCTGGCTCAGGAACCGCTGCAGTTTTCTTGCACGGGCAACCAGGATTTTGTCATCTTCGGAAAGCTCTTCCATTCCAAGAATTGCGATAATGTCCTGCAGTTCCTTATATCTCTGGAGCACCATCTGGACCTGCCTCGCCACCGCATAGTGCTCTTCCCCGAGGATAAGCGGGTCGAGAATCCTTGATGTTGAATCAAGGGGATCAACAGCCGGGTATATTCCAAGTTCAGAGATCTGCCTTGAAAGAACAACCGTTCCGTCAAGGTGTGTAAACGCTGTCGCAACAGCAGGGTCAGTAAGGTCGTCAGCAGGGACGTAAATAGCCTGCATCGAGGTAATAGCGCCCTTATTTGTGGAGGTAATTCTTTCCTGCAGAATACCCATGTCGGTTCCGAGCGTCGGCTGGTATCCGACGGCTGAGGGCATCCTGCCCAAAAGAGCTGACAGCTCGGCGCCTGCAAGGGTGTACCTGAAAATGTTATCAAGGAAGATAAGCACATCCTGGCCTTCGTCTCTAAAGTACTCAGCGGTCGTAAGGGCTGAAAGTGCAACCCTGGCCCTTGCTCCCGGCGGCTCATTCATCTGCCCGTAGATGAGGGCGGTTTTTTCGAGGACCCCTCCCTCTT
>Ga0111163_1049_pt1 | contig 11723 bp, 12 predicted proteins | sample DeeMarSeWOR28_12_FD_80262 | JGI IMG/M metagenome (GOLD analysis project Ga0111163, IMG submission 80262) | Nitrospira bacterium SG8_35_4 | reverse complement strand
CTCGCCCGCTTCAAACTGCTCTTTGTAAAATCATTGTCTGTCAGGCCCGTTTGAAACTCGTAGTTTGACCATACAAGTTGTGTGCTCTTTCCGTTTTGATGGTTAATCATATTCATCGAATCAGCACGCCAGTATTTGCCAAGGTATTCCCTGTATCCGGTGAATGTGAGCGTCTTTAAATGGAAATTCTTGCGGTCGAAGTACTCGACTTTCAACGGTCTGTATTCGCGTTTGTCGAGCCATGTCACAAGCCGGGTATACCCGGAATTGATTGTGTCCACCGGGTAGCGTTCCAGAACAAAACATTCCTGCCCTTCATAGACTTCATCCCGGATCCACGTATACGTATATTTCTCCACTTCCTGGCTTGCAATATCCTCATAGGCGAACTCACTTCCCATGAACGAGCCGGATTTATTTCTTGAGCTTATCCTCTTGACCCGCTTTAATGCCGGCAGGTAGAGCCACTGGTCATCGTCACCGGCCTTGTGGGTGTAATTCAGAAATGCCGTTCCCTTTACGTCTCTGGGGTTGTCAAATATGGTCAGGCTCCTGTCGCCGTCACCGTCAACTTCGAGGGTCCTGACACGAATGTTCCGGGTGCTCTCCTGACCATGCCTGTTTCTGAGCGTCATAAGCAGGTCAGCGGTAAAGTCATGAAAGCCTTCTTCACGTCTGTCAGCTTCCTCTGCGATGGCAAGGCCCTTTTCTTCAGGTGTTTCTGCATGGACACATACCGGCGCAAGCAACAGGCAGAGCAGAAGCAGCAGCATTGCCCCGGTTTGCCTTACTCTCGTTGTCCATTCTTCGTAATTTGTCATTCCTGATTCGTAATCCGTATTTCGCAGTTCTTCATTAGTCAATCGTCGTTCATTTCCCATTGTCCGTCCCTTTCATGCTTTGTGTTAAACGTTTTTTAATCCCGGATCCCGGTTGGGTGATCACGCATTCCTGTCTCTCCTCTGTCCACTTTCATCAACAATGTGGGCAGAAAGAAAAAGTCCAGTGCCAGCGCGAGTGTTATGGTAATAGCCGAAAGCAGACCCATGTCTGAGTTCATTCGGTAACCGGACCAGGTCAGGACAAGAAAACCGCTTACCAGCGCAGCTGTTGTTATCCACATGGCTGTCCCTACTGTGTGGAAGGCATACCTGACTGCTCCTGCAGGGTCCGATCCCTGCTCGCGCCGTGCCCGGATATATTTGCTTATGAAGTGTATGGTATCATCCACCACGATACCGAGAGTCATTGCTGCCACAACAGAGAGGCCCAGTCCGACCCTGCTGTAGACAATTCCCCACAAACCGAACCCCATGAACACCGGCGCGAGGTTCGGGATGAGACTGACCAGTCCCAGTTTGAGGCTTCTGAACGCCACGATTAAAAGAAACGAGATCAGCACAAGCGCCATCATCGAGGCGCCGAGCATATTGTTAATGTTCCGCTGTGATATATGCGCCCATATGATGGAAAGCCCTGAACCGTAGGTGAACATTTCGGGAGCGTTCTCATTCAGCCACGCACGCGCCCGGTCATCCATCTCGCGCAGGTCCCTTGAGGTCATGTCCCGGAAGCTGACGATCAGGCGTGTCGCTGATTTGTCCACATTAATGTAACTGTTCAGGTCAAGTCCGAAGGGAAGCGACATTTCATACAGGAGCAGGTACTGCGCTGCAAGGTCACGCTGGCCGGGAATCCTGTAATATGCGGGATCATCACCGTGCATGCTCTTATTCAGGCGTTTGTACACGTCGGTGATGACCGAGACATGGACTACATGAGGTTGTGTCTCGTACCAGTCCGCAAATTTCTCCACTTTGGCGAGGTAATCAGGTCTGTTTATACCGCCGGTCTCTCCGGCGTCGAGAGAGTACTCTATGATGTCGAATCCTCTCAGGTGCTTCTCGGTAAATTCGGCGGCCCTTCGTACAGGAAAGCTTTCGTCGAAATATTTGATCCAGTCGTCATTCAGCTCAATGTTTATGGTGCCAAGAGAGACCGCAGCCATAAGAGTCAGCGAAATAAGGAAGACTCGTTTGCGTCTGTGAATAACAAAGCCGGCCAGCCTGTCACAGGATTTGCATGCTGTTCCGGAGCGTTCAGCCTGTGGTTTCACTTGAATCGGAAGGACGGAAAGCAGCGCCGGCAGAAACGTCACGGAATAGACAAAGGCGGCCGTGACACCCAGTGCGACGATGTTGCCGAGGTCGCGGAAGGGAGGGGCGTCAGAAAAATTCATGGTCAGAAAGCCGATTGCTGTGGTGGCGCTGGTGAGGAACACCGGCAGCAGGTTGAGCCGTACGGATTCCTCGACAGCTTCGTGTTTGCTCCTGCCGAGACGCATCTGCTGAAACAGAATGGCCAGGATGTGCACGCTGTCAGCCACCGCGAGGACGAGGATGATCGTCGGCGCGCTTGCCGAGGCTGGATTGAGCATTACCCCCAGCCACCCCGTGACGCCGAGCGCGGTCGCCGTTGACATGACAATGATTGCAAGGGTCACAAAGGTTCCGGCAAAGGAGCGTAATGTCAGCCCTATGATGATGACGACCGCGCAGAGCATCAGCGGCACGAGTGTCCTTATGTCATTTAATGAAGCCTCTCCAAAGGCATTGTCAAACATGACCGCGCCAGTCAGGTAAAGTTCTATGTCCGGATACTTTTCCCGAAAGCCATCGGCCATCTCCCGGGCAAATGCTGCCACCTCCGGCACCTCATCTATTGATTTGCGGGGAATAAGGACATTGATGTTTACTCCGGTTACATCTGCTGACGGGGAGATGAGGCGGTTTGCCAGAGAGGGTTCGGATGTTGCGATCAGCCTGATCCGTGAAATCTCGTCATCGGAGAGTCCCCCTGCGTTCCGCACGAGATCTTCAACAATCAGCGCATCATCGGCAGCCCGGGTATGCTGAAAATTGGTTATCGAGTCGACGCGGCTTGAATAGGGAATCTGCCACGATGCCTCGGTCAGGCTCTCTACCGCTGCGAGAGTCTTCCGCGTAAAGACCTTTCCGTCTTTCGGAGCGAGGACGAACAGCACATTGTCGATCCGGTTATAGGTGTTTTCCAGCGCCTCCAGCGCCTGGAGTTGGGGATTTTCCTTGCTGAAAAAAACCCTGGTATCGTTATTCAGCTCCAGGAAGCGAGTGCCGTGCGCAGCAGTCAATACAACAATTACAGTGGCAGTAATTATCCACCAGCGATACGCTACTACTTTTTCCCCAAATTGTTTCTCAAGCCAATCCATCCCAATCTCCGTGGGTCTATATTATCTCATTTTTTGAACCCTTTCACCTTTATGCTTTTAACCGAGCCAAGAACTTCCTTTAATTCCTCAGTTGAGACTCCCAATCTTTCAGTAATTGAGTCAGCGACAGGGTCATGGACCCATTCCTCGACCGGAACAGATAACTCACCGACTATACTTATATCCTGGAATCCGGCGGCTTTAACAGTTTCCATATATTCATCTCTTGTTATTGCCCCGGAAATACAGCCGATATATGCATCTGCAGAGTCCTTAATAAAATCAGGGAGCTCTTTTGACAGCACAACATCCGATATCATTATCCTGCCGCCTGGCTTTAATACTCTGAAGGTTTCTTTGAAAACACTCTCTTTGTCAGGTGAGAGGTTGATAACGCAGTTTGATATTACCGCATCAACTGAATTATCGGCAACAGGCAGATTTTCAATTTCCCCGAGTCTGAACTCTACGTTTGAGTAATTGCCTTTCCTTGCATTGCCCCTTGCCTTCTCGATCATCTCAGGTGTCATATCGACCCCGATTACCTTTCCGTTTCTGCCGACTTTATCAGCGGCAAGAAAACAGTCAAGCCCCGGACCGGAGCCAAGGTCAAGAACAGTCTCGCCTTCTTTCAGTGAAGCAATGGCCACAGGGTTTCCGCAGCCGAGCCCTAAATTTGCACCTTCCGGAACCGCCTTAAGCTCTTCGTCAGTGTATCCAATTTTTTTACTGATGTGCTTTGCCTCATCGGCTGTCCCACAGCATGAACTTACAGCACCACAGCATGAGCTGCCCTGCGTTGCAACTTTTGCATAACCTTCTCTCACAATTTTTTTTGTTTCTTCATTTTTCATTTTAATTACCTCCTCTTGATTATTGCGCTGCCTGCTTCTTACAGCCTTATGCTTATTCCTTGTGCCTCTTGCTGCCTGCTGCTTACTGCCTGCTGGCTGTTCTAATGTTCTAGTATTATCGAACTATACAGTCAAAAAAAATCACCTCAGAAACTCCTTAATTGAATTAACTGTTTCCTCATTAATTTTGCATCTAAACGTCTGACCCTCTCTTTCACAGGTAATAAGACCCGCATTCTGAAGTTCTTTAAAGTGATGCGATACTGTTGAACGTGACAGGCTCATGCAGTCGCAGATTTTTGTAAAGGCCTTTTCGAGGCCTCCTTTGATACTGCAGCATGACTCGGATTGATCACCGAGACGAAATTCAGATCCAACCGGAGAGCCTTCCGGTGCACAGCAGTTCTTGTAGATCATCATAAAGATTTTCAGCCGCTGCTCATTTGACAGGGCTTTAAAGATTTTTGAAAAGTTCGATAGTTTCATATTTATAGAATAATCTAATTCTCTTCTCTTGTCAATAGTCGGTTATGCATTTTTCGCTGAGTACGCCAATCACCTCCAATCACCTTTTTTTAGGTTTAAAGTATGTAGGGTGCTCTATATTTAAGTATGCTTATATAAAAACAATAAAATGCCTTGCTTTTATGTCGGAATATTGTTATATATAAATAGTTATTTATCTATTACAGGGCGACGCAATGGAATATCTTACACAATTATTCAAGGCATTATCAGATGAAACCAGGCTCCGAATTCTTTATTTAATGAAAGAGGGGGAGATATGCGTCTGTGATATTGCTGAGACGTTGAATATGACCCAGCCGAATATTTCTTTTCATCTGGGCATATTGAGAGATGTCGGGATAATAAAGGACAGAAAAAACGGCAGGTGGGTCCATTATTCATTGAATGACGCCGATATGTTTACACGGTTTCTTCTTTTCGGGGCCTTTGAAAAAATGGATACAAAGAGTATTCAAAAAATCACGAGGAGCAAAAAATGTTAACGCTGGAAGAAGGTTTGAGAACTGCAAATTCACCACAGCGATTATCCTTTCTGAACAGGTTTCTCACACTATGGATATTCCTGGCAATGGCTGTCGGTGTCGGGGCGGGATACTTCTTTCCCGATGTAGAATCTTTTATAAATTCATTTCAGTCAGGGACGACGAACATTCCAATAGCCCTTGGTCTGATACTGATGATGTATCCTCCCCTCGCCAAGGTGCGTTACGAAGAGCTGGGAGAAGTATTCAGGAACAAAAAGGTGCTCGGACTCTCCCTGATTCAGAACTGGCTTATCGGTCCTGCACTGATGTTTATCCTGGCAATAGCGTTTCTTCATAATTATCCTGAATACATGGTCGGTCTCATTATGATTGGTCTGGCTCGCTGCATCGCAATGGTTATCGTATGGAATGAGCTTGCCTGTGGTGACACGGAATATACGGCCGGGCTTGTTGCTTTTAATTCCGTATTTCAGGTCCTGTTTTATTCAGTCTATGCGTATATCTTTATAACTGTCCTGCCGGCATGGCTTGGCCTGAAAGGAGCTGTCGTAGAGGTAACGATGGGGCAGATAGCAAAAGGTGTCTTTGTCTATCTGGGCATCCCCTTTCTTGCCGGGATCATAACACGTTTCAGTCTGATGAAAGTCAAAAACCGCACATGGTATGAGGAGAAATTCATACCCCGAATAAGCCCGATTACGTTAATCGCGCTGCTTTTTACCATTGTCGTTATGTTCTCTCTGAAAGGCAATATTATTGTACAGCTTCCTCTCGACGTCATCAGGATTGCCGTGCCCCTGCTGATTTACTTTGTTGTGATGTTCCTTGTTTCATTCTTCATGGCAAAAAAGCTGGGGACAGACTATCAAAAATCAGCGTCTCTCTCCTTCACTGCAGCCAGCAACAATTTTGAACTTGCTATTGCTGTTGCAGTGTCAGTTTTCGGAATCAATTCAGGTGCGGCTTTTAGCGCTGTAATCGGCCCCCTGGTTGAAGTTCCCGTGCTGATCGGCCTGGTGAATGTTGCATTATATTTTCAGAAAAAATATTTTGCTTCTGAAACATGCACAGTTAAGGGGGCAGACGTGTTATAAGAAATTTTTGAAGTGAGTCTCTAATTTTTTTTGTTGATAATATGATAAATTGATCATATAATTAAATAATCAATATTACATAATGGAGGTAACATGGCAGCGACTGCTTTCAAATTTGAATCAGACATTCTATCGGCCCTTGCCCACCCGAACCGGCTCCGTATAGTAGAGGGCTTGAGAAAGGGGGCCAGATGCAACTGTGAACTGATGCCGGAATTGGGTCTTGAACAGTCCAATCTCTCAAGGCATGCAAGGGTGCTTATTGATGCGGGGATACTTATCTCCTGGAAAGATGGAGTGAGAGTAAATTATGAAGTCGCTGATAAAAAGATATTTGATCTTGTTGATTCTGCCTCTGCAATTGCAAAAAGGAGCCTTGAGCAAAAACTTAAAGCGCTGAAAGCGGGTTGATCATTAAGAGATGTTGAGAGAAGGTGAGATAAATGATCAATGAACTGTTCATAGCGGGGCTGTTTGCCCTCAAAGATTATATCGCAACACATGTATTGACCTGTCTTGTTCCTGCATTTCTGCTTGCAGGGGCTATTGTGACATTTCTGAACAGGCAGGCCATACTGCAGCATATCGGTGAAAGGGCCAGTAAGTTTAAATCATTTTCTCTGGCAGGCATATCAAGCTTCCTGCTGGCAGCATGTTCATGTACGGTCATCCCTGTTGCCAGCGGCCTGTATTACGGCGGCGCCACTGTCGGGGTAACGTTTATTGTCCTGTGGGTTGCTCCGGCAGCAAATATCCTTGCGCTGATTTATACGGGAAGTATCCTCGGTCCTGACCTTGTCATTGCAAGAATAATAGCCGCCCTGCTTATGGCCTTTATCGTGGGCTGGGTGATGACCATTGTCTTCGGAAGGGAAAAGAGAGAGCTGCCGGCTGTTATACGGGGGACAAAAGAGAAGGGTGCCCTTATTGAGAAAAAGAGCATTGTCCTCATCGTGCTGATCCTTCTGTCATTGCTTCTGCCGAACTACGTTATAAGAAGCGGCGCATACCTTCATAAAGTGATTGTATGGGCGCTCTTTACATTGATAGCCGGAATGTATGCATACAGGTCCTTTACAGGGGAAAAGCTGCAGGAGTGGATGAAGGAAACATGGTGGTTCGTGAAAATCATATTCCCTCTCCTTCTGGGCGGAGTATTTCTCGTTGGCGTTATCGGAAAGATACTGCCCGAAGAGTGGATAAGGACCTGGCTTGGCGGAAACAGTATGCAGTCCTCGTTCCTGGCCACCATAATCGGCGCACTGAGTTACTTTGCGACGATGACCGAGGCCCCTTTTGTCGATACCCTGATGAACCTTGGCATGGGCAAAGGCCCGGCGCTGACTTTGCTCCTTACAGGACCGGGACTCAGCCTTCCCAACTGGCTGGCTGTTGCAAAGGTATTCGGGGTTAAAAAGGCGCTTGTATATGTGCCGACAATCATTATTCTCGGCACAGTGACCGGATGGTTTTTCGGGAATTTCATACTTTAAAGGAGGTGAAAGTTTATGAAAATCGTAATAGCGGGGCCAGGCTGTCCGAAGTGCCAGATGACTGAAAAAAATGTACGTGAAGCGTGTAATCAGCTGAACATATCCGCTGATATTTCTCATATAACGGACTTCAGAGAGATTGCTAGACTCGGGGTGATGCTTACACCGGCCTTAATTATTGAAGGCAAGGTAATTTCATCAGGCAAAGTGCCCGGTATCGATGAAGTGAAAAAGACATTGACAGCACAGAGCTGAAGCCTGTTTGGCAGTGTACTCTGGAAAGGCTGTGATGGCATTGATTGTGGAATCATTGCTGCCTTGCCAAGTGCGATGCCTGCAGCAATGCAGAGCAGGACCCACAGGGTCAGATATTTTTCAAATACAGAAAGTTTTTTTCTTCAGGCATTGCTTTTATGATCTTTCCACGATAAATTTTACTATACAGGATAACGTCCTTAATTTAACAGGATGAATTATGTTATTCTTTGACTAATGTTGAGAAAATTAAAATTTCTTGGATACTTGTATCTCTATAAGCTTCAGGGTCTCCTCGGCCTGAAGAGGACTGATATCATGGCTGTTATCAATGATTATTACCGGGATGATTTCAGGAAAATTGCAAAAAAAGACGTAGCGGTCATTCTCCCTCACTGCCTTATCGGCGATACGTGTCCGGCCCGGTTCTCAAAATCAGAAGGAGTGCTCTGTAAAAAATGCGAACTCTGCGGCTGCGGGAAGATTCGTGACATTGCTGAACAGAAAGGGTACCAGTTTTATATCAGTCCCAGTGTCGGTTTTACCAAAAGGCTTGCTCGGAGAAAGCACCTGAAAGGGCTGATCGGTGTTGCCTGTGATTATGAAATAGAAAAGGGCATTGCCTCAGAAAATATTTCAGATAACGGCGTAAAAATTGAAAGTGCCCGGATAAAAACTCAGGGACTGCGTCTCAATGTCTACGACTGTGTTCGTAATACTGTTGACTGGGACAAGATAGAAGAGTTGATGTAGCACTGCAGGGGGGGCGAGGGTCCAAGGGTTCCAGTGAAAGAAGAAAAGGATAACACCAGACTCCTCAGGGCTGAAATCAGGCGGCTCAGAAAAATCATTGATGAAATTACTCCTCCGCTGGATGTCATGCTCAAACAACGGGGGTTTACGATATATAAAAAAGAACCCTCTGGAGACCTCCTGATTCCTGATCAGAAATTCGCCTCAGTATTTCGCTCAAAACTTAAGAAATATTCATTCAGGCTCTTTCTCAGGGATGTCATTCAGCATCAGAATTCTTTTGATCTTGATCAGGTTACACGGTTTGCCACGAAACAGGTTGCAGCAGGATATCTGGATTCCCTGCTGGCATCAGGAATTGTTGAACCGTACCACGGCCGCTTCCGCCTCGTGAAAAGGCCTTTAAAGAGTTTTGGCGAGACCCTGGAATGGTATGTTGCCGGCCTGATCAGGGAGGATTTTCAGACAGAGGCTGTCTGGGGTGTCAAGTTTAAAAGGCCCAAAATCGGCGGTGACTATGATGTGATCGCCAAACTCGACTCCTCACTGCTCTACATGGAAATAAAGTCATCCCCGCCACGGCAGATTTTCGACAGGGGCATAACAGCCTTTCTGGACCGCGTTGAAGAGCTGTCGCCCGAAATTTCAATTTATTTTATGGATACCGAGCTGAGGATGAAGGATAAAATTGTCCCCATGTTTGAGGAAGAGCTCCTCAGGCGGTATAAAAAACAGGTGCCGGTAACGCGGATCGTAAAAGAGCTGTTTCATATAAATAAGAAAATATTTATAATAAACGCAAAAGGAGGCATCTCATCAAATATTAATACTGTCTTCACGTTTCTGTGGCATAAGAAATTTGAGATAGATTAATGAGTGCCTGTCATTCCCCGACATGATCGGGGAATCCAGTCATTGCAAGGCCTTCTGGATGCCGGATCAGGTCCGGCATGACAACTGAGCGGGTTTGATGGATAAATATCAATTAAAAAATGCAGACGTTGAATGAATGGATAATAGATTTATCCATAAGGCCTGCAGTGTTTAATTGTTTTCCATGTAGAACACGTTGAAAAGGAGATTAATAATGACAGCCCAGCAAACCATCTGTGTAATCTGCGCATGGCGAGAGACCTGTCAGAAAAAATTTTCAATAAGCGGCAGAGACATGAAGTGTGCTGACTTTGTAAGAGATGTTTCTGTCAGCAAAGAAAAAGATTCTGAGCAGTCTAAATCAGAAAAGGACTGACCCTCCCGTTTAATCTACTCGGCAGGCCGGGTCGTCTCTTCCTCGGGTTCTTCATCGAACCCGTCTGTGTCATCTGAGGACAGTTCGTCTCTATCCGGTGCAGCTGATTCTTCGGTTTCTTCTCCACCCTCTGCCGCAGGCGCCGGTTCTCCGGATTCATCAGGTATGGCTTCAGGAGGTTCAGGAATGTCTATCTCGGCAAATTCTTTCAGAGTGGGGAGTTCGGAAAGGTCCTTTAAACCAAACTGCTGGAGAAACTCAGGCGTTGTGCCGTACATTAACGGCCGCCCGGGCGCCTCTTTCCGTCCGAGAATCTTGATCAGCCTTCGTTCAAGCAATGTCTTGACCACGCCGTCAGAATTGACTCCCCTGATTGCCTCTATTTCAGCCTTGATAATGGGCTGCTTGTAGGCCACGATTGCGAGTGTCTCCAGCGATGACTGGGAAAGCCTTTTGGGTATTGATGTGGAAAGGACTTTTCTGATCCATGGGGAGCACGCCGGATTTGTGACCATCTGATAGCCCTCTGCGACTTCGACAATGAGAAGGCCGCCATTCCTGAGAGAATAATCGTTGATCAGGTCCTTGACCAGTCTGTCGGTGTTGTACTTGTCAATTTCGATCAGTTTCCTCATTGTATCAAGAGACATGGGCTCTCCTGATATAAAGAGTATTGATTCAATGACCGATTTGGCTTCTCTGTCTTCCATGCGTGTTAATCCGTATTCCTTAATTGTTTACAGCCTGTGAAAAAAAACATTCAATTATAACATAATGTCCTGAAATTGAAGTATCTCTCTATAGTACTATCAGAAATAATATGCATTGTTTATGAAAACCTGGAAATGCAGACTACAGGTAACCGATTGCTGACTACTGTTTTAGGAGGCTTTTCTCTGGTATCTTCCGAGCGGATGTTTTTTCAGGACAGCTGAGTCCATGCCGTCATTCAGCAGTTCCAGCATGCACCTGAGAGACTCCTGCTGGAATTTATAAATATCGCCGACGGTTATTTCATAAGGGAAACGGTTATCGATAAAGTTGGACACCGGTGTGTAATTCTGCAGTCTTGAGAGCACGAGAATTCCCTTGAATATCCTCTTGTTGGTCTTAAACGAAAAGATCAGGCTTTCGAGTTTGCTTTCGAGGAATACATCATTTTTCTTCTGCATGTACTTATCAAGGTTCTTGAGGACCCTTCTGTATTTTTTGTCTACGATGCTGTCTGATTTGACCTCAAGCAGTGAGTGGCTGAACGGGATCCGGTTTCGTTTGAGGTTGTGAACGACGGTATCGGCGCACAGGTGCATCAGATATCCATAGGCAAACGCTTTCTGGCGGTCTGTTACAGAATCGTTCAGGAGCTTCCAGGCGATATTCCAGTTGTGTGAATTTTTCTCAAATCCCTGAAACCTTCTACCCAGTATAATATCCGCGCTTAAATTGCCATACAGGAAATCATTTCTGTATTTTTTCAGGATAGTGTAAATACCGGCCGGGATCAGGGCAGCGCATGTATCAAAGACCTGGTAGCCCAGATAAACATGTGTAAGCGGCCCCCATGCATCGGCAATCGACGGGATGAGAATTATTCCTAATACACTTAATAATATAAGCACGACAATCTAGTTTATGCTATTTGCAATTTTAAATTCAATATACTAACTAACGGATCGAATGGGAAATAAGTTTAATAGCAGCGTATGTCAGGAATAAGTGCAATAAAATCAATCGGTTGAAGTGTTCATGTTTTATTTGTATT
>Ga0111163_1070_pt1 | contig 11793 bp, 10 predicted proteins | sample DeeMarSeWOR28_12_FD_80262 | JGI IMG/M metagenome (GOLD analysis project Ga0111163, IMG submission 80262) | Nitrospira bacterium SG8_35_4 | reverse complement strand
CTTAATACCCCTGGGGATATTAAATTGTATTTGAAACGAGATGACATCCATAAATTCAAAAAAGCTGGAGAGAGGAGGGGATCATGTTCGGTCTTGGAGCAACAGAATTAATTATCATTCTGGTGATTGTGATAATCCTGTTCGGTGCTTCACGGTTGCCTGAAATCGGCCGGGGAATAGGGGAGGCAATAAAGAATTTCAAGAAATCGACATCTGATAATCCTGAAATTGATGTAACGCCAAATAACAAATCTGAAGATACGGAAGAACGTAAGGGAAACAGTTAATCCGTGGGCCTGCAGAAAACCTTTGCTGAAGTCAGTCTGAAAGCTCTCTCCAATAATCTCGGTGTTGTCAGAAAGAAAACAGGGAAAAACGGAATCATCGCCGTTGTAAAGGCAAATGCCTACGGGCACGGCATCGCTGAGATATCAAGGCATATAATTAAACAGGATGTTTCCTCCCTTGGTGTAGCCTATGTGCATGAAGGTATTGCCCTCCGTGAGGCCGGTATAGAGTCCCCCATTCTTTTATTTTTTGATCGTGACACGGCGGATGTATGCATAAAATATAATCTTACGCCGGTAGTTTTTGATACTGCATTTGCAAGACAGCTTTCAAAAGAAGCACATAAACGAAACGTAACAGTTTCTGTCCATGTAAAGGTGGATACCGGGATGGGCCGTGTGGGACTCGATTTCAGAAAAGCTGAAAAAGAGATAGGAACTATTGTCAATTTAAAAAACATACGCGTCGAAGGGCTGATGAGCCATTTTTCAGATGCTGACCTTCAGGACAAGGATTTTGCGAATCTCCAGTTAGAGCGTTTCCGTTCACTGATAAAGAATCTTAAGAAAAAAAAGATCACGTTCAGGTACATCCATATGGCAAACAGCGCTGCCATCCTGACCATGCCGGATACCCATTTTGACCTGGTGAGGCCGGGTATTATGCTGTATGGCTATGCGTGCTGCGAACGTGGAAATATCAAACCGGTGCTGAGCCTGAAGAGCGGGATCATCCTTTTGAAAAAGGTCCCTGCCGGTACCCCCATTGGGTACGGCAGGACATTCATTACAAAAAGAAAAAGCGCTATAGCAACCATCCCCGTCGGGTACGCCGATGGCTACAGCAGAAAACTGTCGAACAATGGAGAAGTGCTTATCTGCGGGAAACGTGCGCCCGTTGTGGGAAGGGTCTGCATGGACACCATAATGGTTGATGTAACCGGCATACCGGACGTCAGTTACCGCAGCGAGGTTGTCCTGATCGGTGCGCAGGGGAAGGAACGTATCACCGCTGATGAACTGGCTGAAAGGACCGGAACGATCCCGTACGAGATTCTCACCTCTATCGGCGAAAGGGTCAAGAGGATATATGTATAGGTCCTCTTGTTGACATATTGAACAAAATGCAGGAACCTGAAAAAATCATACCCAAACCTCTGTTTGTCAGGATTGCACAGTGGATAGTACTTTTTTTTGCGGTCTATAGCTTTACCGGATTTCTCATTGCGCCTCTTGCCGTCAAGCTGATCGTTCCCAAAAAACTTTCTGAACAATTAAACAGGGACGTTGAGATCGGTGACATCGATCTTAATCCCTATGCTCTTTCTTTAACCATAATGAACTTTGTCATAAAAGACCGGAAGACGAAAGAGCCTTTATTCTCTTTGCACGAACTCTACGCAAACGTCCAGATCGCATCAGCATTGAAGGGGGGCATCATCGTAAAGGAAATCAGGATTGATAAACCATCTATAACTATTCACCGTTATGATGAAACGCTCTATAATTTCTCCGATCTTATACCCGAGGGAGAAGCAGCGCCTGCCCCTGAATCAGAGCCGGTTAAATTCTCAATCAATAACATCCAGATACAGAATGGCAGTGTTGATTTTTTTGACAGCCCGAAAAATACTGCACATACTGTACGAGACATTACATTGAACATTCCGATGATGTCAAATTTTTCCTACTTCATAGACAGCTACGTTCAGCCTTTTTTCAAGGCAGTGATCAACGATGCGCCGGTTCTTGTAAAAGGGAAGACGAAACCCTTTCATGATTCTCTCGAGACGACGGTTGATTTCGACCTGAAAGGGCTTGATATCCCGCATTATCTTGAATATGTTCCGGTTAAACTGAACTTCAGTGTCCCTTCAGGAACTCTGGATGCAAAAAGCAGTATCGCATTTACGCAATACACGGATGGACCGCCGTCTCTGTTTATTTCGGGTGACATTGCACTGAATAATATACGGGCTGTTGATGAGATGGACAACCCGATTGTGAATGTACCGTCCCTGAATGTCTCAATTGCACCGTCAGATGTATTCATGAAAAAAATTCATTTATCAAAGATAGCTATGCAGTCGCCGGAGCTGTATGCAGTACGGAATATGTCGGGAACGTTGAACCTGGAGACCGTGCTGTCCTCTTTTTCAGATGGAGAGCCCTCCGGTGACCCCGGCACGGTAAACGGACCGGAAATGCTGCTGAGCATTGACGATGTACATGTGGCAGCTGGAACAATCTACTTTCTGGATGAGTCCTTTGAGAAGCCGCTTGAAGCAGGCATCAGCAACATTGAGTTCAGGGGGAAGAATATATCGTTCAGTCGGAATCAACCCGTTATCTGTTGCACTGGATTTTGCCCTGAATGACATGGATATTGTGCCGCTGCAGCCTTATGTTACCGACAGACTTAATGTCCTGGTGACCGGAGGGACCTTTATGACGGGTGGGAAAATTTCACTTGATGCAGCCGGGTCCGGCGAACTGAACGCATCTTTTACAGGAGAGGCTGCCCTGTCGTCTTTTTCATCCGTTGACAAGCTGAACGCAAATGATTTTCTGAAATGGAACTCTCTCTATTTCAACGGAATAAACGTTACATATAATCCGTTGAATGTTACTATTGATACAGTTGCTGTTGCTGATTTTTACTCACGGCTGATTGTCAATCGTGACGGGACCCTCAATGTGCAGGGAATTGTTATAGACGAAAAGGCAGCATCGGAAAGCCCTGTGGAGGATAAGGAAACGGGAGACGCTGTTGCTGAAGAAAAAATTTCACCTGATATGCGGATCCGGGTAAACACGGTTACGCTGCAGGCAGGAACAGTCAACTTCTCGGACAGACATATTCAGCCCAACTTTTCCGCGAACCTGCTCGAGATAGGCGGCAGAATATCCGGGCTCTCTTCCGAGGAAGGAAGTCGGGCTGATGTTGACCTGCGGGGAAAGCTCGAAAACCATGCACCCCTCGAAATAAAGGGAAGTATAAATCCGCTGAGCAAAGACCTCTTTGTCGACCTCAAAGTTGATTTTCATGATATGGACCTGAGCCCGCTCACGCCGTACGCGCACAAGTATGCCGGATATACGATCCAGAAGGGCAAGCTGTCACTCGACCTCAAATACGAGATAGCAGAAAATAAACTTGATTCCGAGAATAAAATATTTCTGGACCAGTTTACACTCGGAGAGAAGGTGGAGAGTCCTGATGCAACAAAACTTCCGGTAAAATTTGCGATATCGCTGCTCAAGAACAGCAAGGGCGAGATCAACCTTGACCTTCCTGTTACCGGAAGCATTGAAGACCCCGAGTTCAGTATTGGAAGCGTAATACTCAAGATGGTTGTGAACATTCTCGTGAAGGCGGCCACTTCCCCCTTTAAGCTTCTGGGGGCGCTTGTCGGGGGAGGCGAAGAACTCAGTTATGTTGATTTTGATTATGGCGCATTCACTATCAGTGCACAGGAGAAATCAAAGCTTGAAAAACTGGCAAAGGCCCTGAGCGACAGGCCTGCACTGAATATTGAAATCACAGGATATGCAGATATCCAAAAGGATACGGAAGCATTACGCCAGACGGCATTTGACAATAAAATAAAGGCACAGAAATTAAAGGAGATGGTCGGCAGGGGCGAGGCGGTTGTCCCTGTGGATGAGATTATCGTTGCACCGGAGGAGTACGAAAGATATCTGGCAAAGGCATATAAACAAGAAACATTCCCCAAACCCAAAAACGTCCTGGGGATTGATAAAACACTGCCGCCGCCCGAAATGGAAAAGTTAATGTTTGTCTATATAGAAATACAGAACGATGATCTGAAACTGCTTGCAGCAAAGCGGGCGTTGGCGGTAAAAGACTATTTTCTGACGTCCGGCGGCATCGGTCCGGAAAGGATATTTCTGGTAGAGCCCGAATCTCTCCAGCCTGAACAAAAGGAAGCGTTAAAAGACAGCCGTGTGGATTTTACGCTTAAGTGAATCATCATATTTAAAAGCATATCAAATCGTTTGCATGTCTCAGATATTGCAGATCCGCATGTTCCCAAAAATGCTCTGGTACCTTTAACGCCCGCTTGTATAGTGTGCGAACACGGGGAGAGGTGTTGGCCTCCCCTGACGTTCCTCTACCGAGGCTAAGCCTCGGAATTATATATTGGTCAGGAAAATGATTCAATCGGGGGAGGCTGCATGTCCCCCATATCACCGAGCTCATACTGAATTATGCTTAACGCTGCTATGGGTGCGGTTTCGGTGCGGAGGATGCGGGGGCCGAGAGAAACCTCAAGAAAACCGTACCTGACGGCGGAGCTCACCTCTTTTTTTGAAAATCCGCCTTCTGGTCCTATCAGCAGGACAATATTTTTTATACTTCTCAGGCCGGATAACATTTTTTTACAGTTGCTGCCCTCTTTCTCTTCCGAGAAGATGATGCCTGATAAAGTACGCGCTCCTTCAGCTTCTTTCAGGGGGGCGGATATCCTTGTCAGGTATTCGAGGAACCCGATCGGGTCAAGGATCTCCGGTATCCTGTCCCTTCCTGACTGCTGGGAGGCTGAGAGGGCTATCTTTCTCCATCGTTCAACTTTTTCCGTATGCCGTACCTGCGAGTATTCCGTGATTAATGGAATAATGCTCCGAACACCGAGTTCAGTCCCTTTCTCAACGATCAGATCCATTTTGTCTGCTTTTGGCAGTCCCTGGGCAAGGATGATCGAAACAGGCGACTCAACAGAAAAGGGCTCTTTGCTCAGCCTCTCGGCAACAACCTCCTTTTTATGACTCTGAATGATTTTACATTCATATCTGAACCCCTCCCCGTCGAATAACGTAATGCGTTCACCCGGCTTTACCCTGAGCACAACAGAGAGGTGGCGGGCCTGGTCGCCGGTAATTACAATTTTTTCTGATTGCAGAATTTCGGGTGGAAGGAATAATCGGGTCATAGTTCGTAGTGAGTAAGGAGTATGAAATAAGCAGCAAGCAGGTAAAATCCTCTACCCTGCTTACTGAATACTGTTTACTGTTTATGTTTTTTCACTTTGCTTCCTTATGGTGATTCTGTGCATTTTATTTCTCTATGATATGATTACATGATTATTCTACTATTTATCATGCATAATGTTAAATGGCAGCTGAATTCGCCTGAGAGGAGGAGACGGTTTGGTGAAGTTTCTTGAGTCATTAGAAAAAATAATCAGGTTATCTCTTTTGTCAAGGAGAAAGGTCCTGGGGTCTCTCTTTGTCTCTTTTCTGACGATCGTGCTAAAGCCGCTTCACAGTGCTCTTTCATCGTCTTATGAAGCAACCACCCCCGGAGTTTTCCATGGGCCATTACTGAAGGGTGATTTCCAATTCTTGAGTCCGTACCAGGCAACGGTTTTGGATGAGATAACCGCACTTATTATTCCGTCTGATGCATATCCAGGGGCCCGAGAGGCCGGGGTTGTTTTTAAGCTTGATAATCACCTGGCAAATGCCAAAAGAAGCAGAAATCTTTATAGAACAGGAGTTCAGTTGCTCGATTATCTGACGCAGGAAGTTTATGGAAAAGAAAGTTTCCTGCACCTGGATGAAGAAGGGAAAAAAGCTCTGCTGCAGATGGCCGAGTCCGGGAAATCGACGGCGACGAATACTGAGCAGAACCGTTCGGGACAGACAGCGCAGTCTTTCTTTCTGCTGGTAAAACGCGAGGCATTTGAAGCTTTTTACACTGCACCTGAAGGATGGCAGAGTGTCGGGTATCAGGGCCCCCCGCAGTGGAAAGGGAATCGTGACTATCACAGATGTGCACCGGGCAGGAAAGACGACGCTTAAGAATTAACCGGAGAAATACCATTCGGGATTAATATATGAACAAGAGAAATGAATATGATGTTTGCATAATTGGATCAGGAGCCGGTGGTGCGGTTATGGCCTATGCACTTGGAAAAGCAGGGTTCAGCGTTGTTGTTCTTGAAGCTGGCCGGCGTTTCAAGCCGTTGGATTACCCTACAAACAAAGAAACGTGGGAAACCACGAATAATCCGTTTGTGAACCCTGAGGAGCGGGCAAAAAGCTATCTCTACAGGTACAGTGAGCCTGAACATCTTGATCTTTCTTACAACTACCTTCGCTCAAAGTCAAAAGTGCATGGATTCTACAACAGCGGGGAAAAAAGAACTCCCCCCGCCCTGGACAGAGTGAAGGGTGTTGGCGGAACAACGCTCCGCTATCAGGGTGAAGCTCACCGGTTCTCTCCAACCAGCTTTCGATACAGGTCTCTCTATGGAATTGCAGAAGACTGGCCCATTACGTATGAAGATCTGGAGCCATACTATGACAAAGCGGAAAACATCCTTGGAGTTGCAGGATCAAACAAAAATCCGTTTAAAGCCCCGAGAGGACCTTTTCCCCTGCCGCATCATCCATTAAGCTGCGCAAGCAGGACAGTAAAGAAGGGCTTTGACAAAATGGGACTTCATTTATTGCCGAACTCTTTGAATATCCTCTCCAAATCCCGGGACGGGAGGCCGGCCTGCAATTACTGCAACGGATGTTATCTTGGATGTAAGATGAGGGCAAAGGGAAGCATGGATGTAACGTTCATGAAAAAGGCTGAAGCGATGCCGAACGTAGAGGTAAGGACCGAGTCAGTTGTCAGTGAAATTACAATGAGCAGGAAGGGTTACGTGAATGGTGTCATATATTTTGATGCCGGCAGGGCAGAAAACAGGCTCAGGGCCGGACTGGTTGTACTCTCTGCCGGAGCCCTCGAATCACCAAGGCTGTTGCTGAATTCACGGTCAGCGCTTTTCCCGGATGGTATGTCAAACAGCAGCGGTATGGTGGGAAAAAATTTTATGGAAACCTTGACATGTTCCGCAACAGCACTCTTTGAAGAGGATATTCATTCATATAAGGGCCTTCAGGTAGACAGTCGTGCGTGGGACTATAATGCGCCGAAAAAGACGAATCCGTTCCACGGAGGAGTTGTGTTCGGTGTTACGGCCCTTGACCTCTTAGGGCCGCTTAGTTATGCCCGGCTTCTGGCACCAGGGTGGGGGAGACAGCACAAAGAGTTTATGAGAAAATATTTTGGCCATGCTGTAAATGTGTTTGCTGTTGGCGAGCATCTTCCGAACAAAAGTAATATGATTACAATAGATCCACATGCTGTTGATTATTACCGGATTCCTGTTGCAAGGATAACCTCGCACCTGCATGACAATGATCTCAGAATTATCGACTTTATGGTGAAAAAGTGCAGACAGATTGCTGAGGCAGCCGGCGCAGTTGAAATATTAAGAGAGTACAGCTCCTATGATTTAAGTATGATTTCGCATATCAGTGGTACCTGCAGGATGGGGAATGATCCGAGAAAATCAGTTCTTTCCCCTTTTTGCCAGAGCCATGATATTAAGAATCTGTTTGTTGTGGACAGCAGTTGTTTTGTGACAGAAGGGGGAGGTGACAGTCCTTCACTGACAATTCATGCGATTGCATTGAGAGCAGCGGATTACATCGTCAATGAAATGAAAAGAGTGACATGAGCAATGAATAATTAACAATGAAGATTCCTGATTTGTAAATTGATAATTGGTAATTCGTAATTGATTTATTTCGCTTCCTTATGATGGGTCTGGAAAATGTCCTTTATCTTCTCCATGAACCCTTTGGATATATCATCGCCGCTGATTTCGGCAAATTCCCTGAGAAGCTCTTTTTGCCGCGGGGTCAACTTTTTCGGAACATCTATAAATACGGTGACAAACTGATCCCCCTTGCCAAAGCCGCCGAGTTTCGGGATTCCCTTGCCCCTTAAATGAAACACTCTTCCCGAAGGTGTTCCCGATGGTATCCTGATATGCTCACTCCCGTCAATAGTGGGTACTTCAACGTCCCCTCCCATGGTTGCCTGAACAAAAGAGATCGGTACTTCACAGAGAAGGTCATTGTCTTTCCGCTTAAAGAACGGATGCGGTGTCACATCGATAACGACATATAAATCTCCGGGAGGTCCCCCGTGAGTCCCAGCCTCGCCTTCTCCGGTGACCCGCAGTCTGATGCCGGTGTCAACACCCGCAGGAATTTTGAGAGATACGCTCTTCTCCTTTCTCTCCTTCCCCTGACCCCGGCATTTGTTGCACGGTTCAGTGATGACTTTTCCCTCTCCGCCGCAGTTGCCGCATGTTCGTGCAATGGTGAAAAATCCCTGTTGCAGTTTTGTCTGCCCCGTTCCTCTACAGGTCTGGCAGACCGTGGGACCTGTTCCCGGTTTTGCCCCTGTTCCGCTGCAGGTAGTACAGTTTTCCCACTTCGGGATCTTGATTTTTTTTTCGGTCCCGAACACAGCTTCTTTCAGATTTACTTCGAGGTCATAGCGCAGGTTCTGGCCTTTTGTCGGACGTGTCCGCTTTCTCCCCGCAAAGTCCCCGAAAATATCACCAAACACATCACCAAAGATGTCTCCAAAATTTGTGGCAAAGTCATTAAACCCGCCGAAGCCTCCAAAACCGGCCCCTTCCGCTGTTCCGAACTGATCATAATTGGATTTTTTCTGCGGATCACTGAGGCACGCGTAGGCCTCGTTTATTTCCTTGAACTTGTCCTCTGCTGCCTTGTCTCCGGGGTTGCGGTCTGGATGGTATTTGAGGGCAAGTTTCCGGTAGGCCTTTTTAAGGTCGGTCTCGGTCGCGTTTCTGTCTACCTCAAGTATGTTGTAATAGTCTTTTGACATGATAGCGTTTAGCGGTCAGCTGTCAGCCATCAGCAGTCTTTTTAGCTGACTGCTGAGCGCTGAATGCTTTTAGCTGTCTTTTTTCTCCTGGTCCGCGTCTTCAAATTCCGCTTCTACGACGTCATCTTTATCTTTTTGCGATTCCTCTGAATCAGGTGTTTCGCCGGCCTGCTGGGCGCCCTGAGCACCTGCCGCGCCTGCTTTGTACATCTCTTCGGCAATTTTATGTGAAGCTGTAGTCAGTTCTTCAACCGCCTTTTTAAGTTCATCAGGGTCTGTTGTTGTGTCCTTCAGATTCCTGCACTTTTCGAGGGCAGTGTTGATTTTCTGTCTTTCATCGTCAGTGATCTTGTCTCCGTAATCCTTCAATGATTTTTCAACCGTATACACAAGGGTGTCCGCTTCATTTTTTGTCTCTGCAAGTTGGCGCTTCTTCTTGTCTTCTGCGGCATGGGCATCTGCATCTTTCGTCATCTTGTTGATCTCGTCCTCGGAAAGACCGCTCGATGCAGTGATCCGTATGGACTGTTCCTTTCCCGTCCCCTTGTCCTTGGCCGAGACATGAAGAATACCGTTTGCATCAATATCAAAAGTTACTTCTATTTGAGGGATGCCCCTGGGAGCTGGTGGAATACCGACAAGTTCGAAATTGCCGAGCAGTTTGTTGTCATTGGCCATTTCCCTCTCACCCTGGCATATTTTAATGGTAACGGCAGGCTGATTGTCCGCCGCAGTAGAGAATATCTGACTCTTTTTGGACGGGATAGTTGTATTTCTCTCGATCAGTTTTGTGAATATGCCGCCGAGTGTTTCAATGCCGAGCGAAAGCGGCGTAACATCAAGGAGAAGAACGTCCTTGACTTCGCCTTTCAATACACCTGCCTGTATCGCAGCGCCGTCAGCAACGACCTCGTCGGGGTTCACACCCTTTGAAGGTTCTCTGCCAAAAAATTCCTTCACGACCTGCTGGACCTTGGGGGTTCTGGTCTGGCCTCCGACAAGAATGACTTCATGGATATCAGAAGAGCTGAGGCCTGCATCAGCGATCGCCTTTTTGCATGGTTCTATGGTACGCTGAATCAGGGAATCAACGAGCTGCTCGAACTTTGAACGCGAAAGCTTCATGACGAGATGCTTCGGCCCGCTTGCATCCGCGGTAATGAACGGCAGGTTGATCTCAGTCTCCATAGCTGAAGAAAGCTCGATCTTCGCTTTTTCAGCAGACTCCTTTAATCTCTGAAGCGCCATCTTGTCGTTATGCAGATCTATGCCTGAATCTTTTTTGAACTCGGTCACGAGCCAGTCCATTACGGTCAGATCAAAGTCATCGCCGCCAAGGTACGTGTCGCCATTTGTCGATTTTACTTCAACGACTCCTTCACCGATCTCAAGTATTGAGATATCGAATGTGCCGCCGCCGAGATCGTAAACAGCTATTTTTTCTTCTTTCTTTTTTTCCATGCCGTAGGCGAGCGAAGCGGCGGTGGGTTCGTTGATTATTCGCAGGACGTTTAATCCGGCAATCTTTCCTGCATCTTTTGTCGCCTGTCGCTGACTGTCGTCAAAATATGCAGGGACGGTGATGACTGCATCGGTTACGGGTTCCCCAAGGTAGTCTTCAGCCGCCTGTTTTAATTTCTGCAATATCATTGCGGATATTTCCGGCGGTGAATATGCCTTTCCATGGGCTTCAACATGTGCATCTCCGTTGGCTGCGCGCACAATTTTATAGGGCAGTTTTTTCTGCGCGTCACCTGCTTCCCGTGAGTCAAATTTTCTCCCCATTAAACGTTTAATGGAAAATATGGTATTTTCAGGGTTTGTGATTGCCTGTCTCTTTGCAACCTGACCGATTAATCGTTCACCTTTGTCTGTAAAGGCTACAACCGAAGGGGTAGTCCTTGTTCCCTCCTGATTTGCAATTACCGTCGGCTCACCACCCTCCATGACTGAAACGCATGAATTGGTCGTTCCAAGATCAATGCCGATTACTCTTCCCATGTTCTGTTCCTCCCGTCATTTACTTTTATATATTGAATTAATTGTTTTCTTCGGTAGAGACTTCCTGTTCTTTATTGACAGACTGTTTCTCTTTATCTGATGCGGCTTGCTTTTTAGAGACTCCGACCATCGCCGCCCTGAGGACCCTGTCCCTCAATATATAGCCTTTTCTGAATTCCTTGACGACAGTATTTTCATCAGTCTCTTCCGTTTCGATCTGGGACATGGCATGATGAACTGCGGGATCAAACGGTTTGCCCAGCGCGCTGATTTCAACAAGGCCATGTTTTTCAAGAACACTTTTTAATTCTTTCAGCGTCAGATTCACGCCTTCTGTGAGCGAATCCGATGGCGCATCATCGGTCACATGCTGCAGGGCCAGTTCAAGGTGGTCAATGACTGTTAAAATATCCACCATCAAATCTTCATTCGCGTATTTAAGCAGATCTTCCCTGTTACGCGCCGCTATTTTTTTATAGTTTTCGAAATCAGCATAGAGCCTGATATATTTGTCGTTTGCCTCCGAAAGAGACTGTTTTAATTCCTCCACGCTTTCAGTCTCTGAAGCAGTTTCGGCCGAGGACGCTTTTGCGCTGTCGGTATTTTCAGACTCCTCCTGGGCCGGCTCATCTCTTTGCTCGTCTTTCATAAGTAAATCTCCTCAACTCGAAGATAAAATTCTTGTCAGTGTTTTTGCGGTGTGATCAACGATTGGTATTAATTTTTTATAATTCATCCGTGTCGGGCCGATAATGCCAATGGCCCCGCTTGACCGCG
>Ga0111163_1075_pt1 | contig 11954 bp, 14 predicted proteins | sample DeeMarSeWOR28_12_FD_80262 | JGI IMG/M metagenome (GOLD analysis project Ga0111163, IMG submission 80262) | Nitrospira bacterium SG8_35_4 | reverse complement strand
GATCCGCTGTTTATTTCGCGCCGGATCATGATCTGCGCATCAGAAGATGTCGGCAATGCAGACCCCAGGGCCCTGCAGCTTGCGGTTGCCGCCCATCACGCAGTTGAATCTGTCGGGATGCCGGAGGGCCGCATTCCCCTTGCACAGGCGGCCGTCTATATCGCACTGGCCCCGAAAAGCAACGCATCCTATATAGGGATAGAACGGGCCTTGTCAGAGGTCAGGGAAGAAAGACTTTCCCCGGTGCCGCCTCATTTAAAGAGCGCAAATTACAAAGGCGCACACAGACTCGGCGCAGGAGTCGGGTATAAATATCCCCACAACCATAAAGATCATTTTATTGAGCAGGAATATATGAAGAGCAAAAAGACGTTCTTTTTTCCTTCAGATCAGGGGTTTGAAAAAATTTTCAAGAAAAGGCTATCGAAAAGGAGGAGCAGATAATGAATAGCGCTACATATGTGTATGTTATTCCGGTTGCAGCACTCGTTGTCGGTTTCGTTCTGGCTTTTTTGTACTATAAATTCAGCAATGGAAAGCAGTCCAGGGACATAGAGCAGAAAGCCAGGGACCTGTTGCAGGATGCACAAAAGGAAGCTCAGACGATTATTAAAGAGGCGCAGCTGGAGGCCAAGGATACAAACATACGTCTCAAGACAGAAACCGAGAAAGAACTGAGAGAACGCCGCAGTGAGATGAACCAGCTCGACAAGAGATTACGGCAGAGAGAAGAGATGTTTGACAGGAAGCTGGACCAGCTGGACAAAAAGGAGGTCGTCTTTGGTAAGAAAGAGAAGGACTTAAACAGCAGGGAACGGACCCTGCAGGAAAAAGAACGTGAATTCGAATCACTCATGAACAAACAGAGAGAAATGCTCGAAAGAATTTCGGGCCTGAGTTCTGAAGAGGCGAAAAATGAACTGTTGCGGAAAGTAGAGGAAGAATCAAAATATGAGGCTGCCAAAATCGCAAAACGGGTTGAAGATGAGGCGCTTGAATCCGCTGACAGAAAATCCAGAGAAGTCCTGAGCCTCGCGGTACAGCGATGCGCCAGCGAGTTTGTCAGTGACAACACCATCTCAACGGTCAGCCTGCCGAGCGATGAAATGAAGGGAAGAATCATCGGCAGGGAGGGACGGAATATCAGAACGCTTGAAGCCGCGACCGGGGTGGAATTCATTATTGATGACACCCCTGAAACCGTCCTGCTGTCCTGTTTTGATCCTGTCAGACGGGAGATCGGCAGGGTGTCCCTGTCCCGTCTGATCACTGACGGGAGAATTCATCCAACGAGAATTGAAGAAATTGTCGACAAGGTGAAAAAGGAGATCAATGCGTCGATGAAAGAAGAGGGCGAGAAAACGGTTTTTGACCTCCGGCTCAACGGCATTCACCCTGAACTGGTGAAGCTGCTCGGCAGGCTCAGATACAGGACATCGTACGGGCAGAATGTGCTCCAGCACTCAATTGAAGTCGCCCATCTTGCCAGCATGCTTGCAGGAGAACTGAGGGTTGATGCCAGACTCGCGAAAAGGGCCGGCATCTTGCACGATATCGGGAAGGCCGTTGACCATGAGATGGAAGGGTCCCACCAGTCCATTGGTGCAGATCTCGCGAAGAAATACGGTGAGCGCCCCAAAATCATCAATGCGATCAGGGTGCACCACGGTGAAGGCGATCCTGAAACAGTCGAGGCCTCTCTCGTTGCAGCCGCTGATGCGCTTTCTGCAGCACGGCCCGGCGCACGGAAAGAAACATTGGGTGACTATCTGAAGCGTGTGGAAAAGCTTGAGGAGATCGCAATGTCTGTTGAGGGCGTCAACAAATCCTACGCAGTACAGGCAGGACGAGAGATCAGAATCATTGTAAAACCCGAAGAGGTCAATGATGAAATCTGCGCCAAGATTTCCCGTGACCTTGCCAAGAAGATTGAGGGCGAGCTTACGTATCCGGGCCAGATCAAGGTTACGGTGATACGGGAATCCCGTTATGTCGAGTATGCGAAATAAAATTAAACCTTAACTATTCAATATAAAGAATAACGTAGGGCGACCAAGGTCGCCCTTTTTTTAAAATGCATCTGAATCTTCTAACAATTTCATACTGCGGAGCGGTTTCGCAATCGAGTTTTTTTTCATCGCGAGTCACCGAAGATGGCGTGGTGATCTCTTATTTTTCAACAATAAGATATTGCCGCGTCGCTACACTCCCTGCCTGCCGTCAGGCAGGCTCGCAATGATATTTGTGACACAGCCTCATAATGGGATATCCGGGAGAAATTGTGTCATTTTGATATTTTATAGTTAATGTTTTATTTTATGAGACCATGAAAGTACTGTTCATCGGAGATATTGTCGGAAAACCGGGCAGAAAGGCGATCAGGGAAGGCCTGCCTGACCTCATCAGCAAACTGAAAGTCGATTTTGTCATTGCAAACGCGGAGAACGCGGCCGGTGGTTTTGGCATAACAAAATCTATTGGAGAAGAAATCTTTACCTTGGGTGTTGATGTGCTGACCTCGGGAAATCATATCTGGGACAAGAAGGAAGCGGTCACGTATATCGTGAAAGAGAGCCGTTTGCTTCGGCCCGCAAATTACCCTCACGGCGTTCCCGGTTTCGGGGCCATTGTTATGAATACCCCCTCCGGGGAAAAAATCGGCATTCTTAATCTGTCCGGCAGGGTATTCATGAATCCCCTTGACTGTCCCTTTAAAGCAGCGCAGAGAGAGATTCCCCTGTTAAAAGAGGAAACAGGTGTTATTGTCGTTGATATGCACGCGGAGGCCACATCTGAGAAAGCCGCAATGGGCTGGTTCCTTGATGGAGAGGTAAGCGCGGTTATCGGCACCCACACCCACGTGCAGACTGCTGATGAAAGAATTCTGCCTAACGGAACCGCGTTCATTTCAGATGTCGGCATGACCGGCCCGGTTGATTCAATTATCGGCGTGAAAAAAGACCAGATAATCAATAAATTCCTGACACACATTCCGGTCCGTTTTGAGACGGCAAAGGGAGAGGCAATGCTCTCGTGTGTCGTGCTGGAGATCAATGCAAAAACAGGGGTCTCAACCTCAATACAGCGCCTCCAGATGACCTTTGAGTAAGATTGTTCATCTATTCGTTACGGGTTCATTGTGAACCAGGAACAAACGATGGCAAGAGCTTCATTTATGAATTGTCATCTTTAAAAACATCCACCATTTTTTCGTACCGCTGACCGAACGCCTCTTTCAGGAGGGGATTAAACCGCATCATCGTCTTTATCATATAGATGTCGTGCCGCAGATAGTCTTCCGCCATCATCACAAAGGCATCGTTCATACTCCATATGGCATCTGTCTTCGTTTCAGATATTTTCCCGATCAGCGCTTCTCTGGAGTCCGCTATGAGGGTGAGCCCCCTGAGCCCTCTTTCGGCATACACAGAATCTTCAACAGAATGCCGGTAAACCTGTCCTGCGTTTAAATTGGTAGGGCCGTAGTGTATGACCGCAATTTTCAGATCTCTTTTGTACGCCTGTGTCAGGTCTTCACCCAGCCGGGACACCTCATCGGGCCATATCAGGAGAAGAGCGGTTTCCCGTGCAGAGCCGAGCATTCTTTTGGCTCTGAGAATCATGTCGTCATAAGCATTCATGTGCCACGTATAATTGGTATCAATGCCGACCTTGACGCCCCTGAGTGACTTTCTGATACTGTTTAAGCTGTCTTCAATACTTAATTTATAGTTCTCGACGAATTCGTCCAGCGACACCGGGATATACAACCGTGACCGTTCTGCACGAATTGACTGGATTGTGTTTTTGTCTTCGAGCTTCCGGATGACTTCATAGACTTTCGAGCTCGGAATGCCTGAAATTTTTGCAATTTCATAAGCTGTTAACGGATTGTCCTGCAAAAGTGTGGTGTATGCGCGTGCTTCGTAATTTGAAAAACCGAGCAGGGCGAGCTTTGAGATGGCTGCTTTCATTGCTATATTAACTACCATAGTAGTTAATATATGTCAAGATATTTGTTTATGAAATGGCAAGGGCAACAGTGCCATTCAGCACTCCACCCCCGCATGCTCCATTTCCATCCGGGTAATCACCAGGTCTTTGGGTTTGATGTAGGCCTTTCCGCAGCTCATGCATAACCAGATAAAATTATCTATCGCCTTTTCCATGCAGCTCCTGCAGACATAAATCACCATTCCGGACGACACTTCTGCAAACGACTGTGTATATACCTCATTACATATACTGCATTTCCCGACAGAATCCATTGTGTGCCTCCTTTCTCACCGGCAACCTGATTGTTCCTCTTAGTCACCTTATCGGTACTGTCTGCACATACCTTGAAGAAAACAAAACGAGGAAGGATTAAAATTCCTGCCATGCGAGGAATGAGATTAGGAAGTACATGTGTTGCATTTGGACGAAATCCTTGGGTAAAATATTTCTAACATAGACAGTTTCGGAGGTACCACTAAGTGAATACACTAAAAACCACTCTCCTGATGGGGATACTGACCCTTCTTTTTCTCTGGACCGGATACGGCCTGGGAGGTCAACAGGGAATGACCATCGCGCTTGTGCTTGCACTGGCAATGAATGCATTTTCATACTGGTTCAGCGATAAGATCGTCTTAAAAATGTATAGAGCTCGAGAAGTGAGCCAGAGTGAATCACCAGAATTGTATGCACTGGTGAGAAGACTTACGCAGAAGGCAGGCTTGCCGATGCCCAGGATTTACCTGATAAATCAGCCACAGCCCAATGCGTTTGCTACCGGCAGAAACCCTGAACATGCCGCGCTCGCGGTAACAACGGGAATAATGAGATTGCTGAACGTAGAGGAACTGGAAGGTGTCATTGGGCACGAACTGGCGCACATTAAAAACAGGGACATCTTGATCGGCACCATCGCAGCAACTGTTGCCGGCGCCATCAGCTATCTTACACACATGGCGCAATGGGCGATGATCTTTGGAAGCAGTGACGATGAAGACGGCGGCAACCCCTTTGTATCGATCCTCATTATGATCGTCGCTTCAATCGCTGCGGTCATGATCCAGATGGCGATCTCCCGTTCCCGGGAGTATGCAGCTGACGCCGGCGGAGCAAGGATAGCGGGGAACCCGCTGTATCTCTCAAGTGCCCTGCGGAAGCTCAGGTCCGCCTCGCAGCAGATACCGATGGCTGCACAGCCTGCCACCGCGCACATGTTTATTGTGAACCCCCTGTCAGCCGGGAAGATGGCAAAACTGTTCAGCACCCATCCTCCGATGGAGGAAAGGATCGCACGACTGGAAAGCATGCAGGTGAGGTAAAACATTAAAAGCAAAAACTGCTAAAAAAATATAATACAATCAGGGATTCAAGGTCATAGTAACTCTGTTGCAGTGTTATTCAATCTATCTTGAGTCCTTTTTTATTTGACATGTGAAATCTGAAGTCTTAAATTTTTGTATACTAAGCCATGTCTCTACGCAAAATCGAGCAAAAGGTATTAGCAGGGAAGCGGCTCTCTCCTGATGACGCGCTCGCGTTATTGAACAGTGATGATCTTTTCACCATCGGAAGGCTTGCGAGCCATGTGTCGATACAGAAAAACGGGAACCAGGCGTTTTTTATTCAGAACCACCACATTAATCCTACCAACATATGTGTGAACAGATGCAAGTTCTGCGCGTTCAGCCGCTCAAAGGGTGACCGCGGAGCCTATGAGCTTGATATAAAAAAAATTCTGAGAAAACTGAAAGCCCATAAGGCCAGACTCAGAATGCCGTTTTCCGAGGTCCATATCGTCGGAGGCCTCCACCCTGACCGCCCGTTCGAGTATTACTGCGATATGCTCTCATCGATTAAAAAGACCTTCCCGGCTCTCCACATAAAGGCGTTTACCGCCGTCGAGATAGACTATTTCTCAAAGATAAGCAGAATGTCTCTCCGTGACACACTGCTGACGCTCAAAAGTGCGGGACTCGGATCAATGCCCGGCGGCGGCGCTGAAATATTTAACACACGCGTCCGAAACAGGATCTGCCCTGAGAAAATAAGCGGCAGGCGGTGGCTCCAGGTCATGGAGACGGCCCACACTATCGGAATCAAATCAAACGCGACCATGCTCTACGGCCATCTCGAAACAAACCGGCACCGTGTGGAGCATATGCTGAAACTGCGGGACCTTCAGGACAGGACCACCGGATTTCAGGCCTTTATTCCCCTTGCCTTTCATCCGCTGAATACAAACATTGACGGGGCCTATACTTCGGGGATTGATGATATCAGGACCATCGCCGTGTCACGACTTTTCCTTGACAACATCCCCCACATCAAGGCCTACTGGATAATGCTTGGCGAAAAGATCGCCCAGCTGGCACTGCTCTTCGGAGCCGATGACCTGGATGGAACCATTATAGAAGAAAAAATAACCCATGCCGCGGGCAGACTCTCAGAACACGCCATGACAAAGCAGGAGCTTGTTGCCCTTATCCGTAAAACCGGCAGGGAACCTGTTGAGCGGGACTCATTTTACAACACGATACAGCATTATTGAGGTCGGACCTCGATAATCTCCCGAGGCTTAGCCTCGGAAGAAGGGAGCATATGACTCAGTACAGGGCGGTAAACCATGTTGCATTTGCCACTCACGATATGGATGGCACAATCCGCTTCTGGAGAGACCTGCTCGGCATGCGCCTTATCGCCGGAATGAGCGAACCCGGCAGCAGACAGTACTTTTTCGAAATTGCTGAAAATGTGATGATCTCCTTCTTTGAGTGGCCCGGGGTTGAACCGGTTGCTGACAAGGACCCCGGAAGGCCGTTCAAGGGGCCGTTCTCATTTGATCACATCTGTATCGAGGTCTCAGACCGTGATGCCCTCTGGGCCCTGAAGGATAAACTCGAGGCAGCAGACGTCTGGGTGACCGAAGTGATGGACAACGGCTTTATCCACTCGATGTTTTCGACTGACCCGAACAACTTACAGCTCGAATTCTGCTACAGGATACATGAAATAAATCTTTCGGAGAACCCGAAGATGATTGACCCGGAACCTTCTGACATTACCCGTGAGGGACCTGAACCTCAGCCGGGAAAATGGCCGGCAACGAAAGACCCCACACCTCCCGGCAAGAGAAAACTGTATCCCGGGAAACTGAAGCAGATGGGAGAGGGATAAGGAATCAGTCAAGTTCTCTTTCTCTTGTTCCGATTAAACAAGGCATGGATAAAAAATACTGGAACCAGGTTGCAGAAGATTATGACAGCGAGATCTTTGATGTCCTCGCCCATGACAACAAAAACCTTATCACCTCCCGGATAGAATCGCTCTCCTCTGTTTCAGGCACTGCAGCAGACCTTGGCTGCGGGATCGGAAAGTTCCTTCCTGTGCTTGCGCACTGTTTTGATCATGTGTATGCATATGACATATCAGAACGATGCATTGAGCAGGCCCGGGAAAACGCACGGGAGCTGGCCAATATCGAATTTATCAGAACGGACCTGGCAAGGCCGCTGACGAAAATGCCTGCAGTCGACTTTATCCTGTGTGTAAATTCCCTCATCATGCCGTCCATGTCGCAGCGCACCCGCTACCTCCGATTAATGCGCGACCACCTCAAACAGAGCGGACACCTGGTCCTCGTTGTCCCATCTCTTGAATCCGCTCTCTATTCACGCATGCGGCTGATCGAATGGAATGTGCGCACGGGACTCAGTCACGGTACAGCAGTCAGGGCGGGAGCAAACGGCAGCGGCAATCCAAAGGGAGTACGCATCCAGCAGGGAATTGTAAATCTCGATCATATTCCGACCAAACATTACCTCGAAGTAGAGCTCTGCGCGACTCTCGGTGAACTCGGCTTCGAACTCTACGAGATTGTGAAAATTGAGTATGACTGGAAGACCGAATTCTCCAGTCCGCCCCGATGGATGAAAGCCCCCTACCCGTGGGACTGGCTCGTCACCGCACGCAAATGCTAGTTTGTTAAGAATCAATCCCAAATAACAAATAACGACTCACAAACGACACATTACGAATTACGGACAACAAACAGGGGTGCTTGCACCGCGCCCCTGCAGTTTCCCGCCTTACATCTTTTCCCGCCTTTCCCGCTTTCTCCTTGCCTTTCCTTTGCATTTCCGGTTTTAATAATACTATATGAAAAACCTAAAAATGGAGTAAGTTCTCTCTATGCGAGTTCTAAAAAATCTTTTTGAAAGCAACAGGAAATGGGCAGACACTCTTAAAAAATCTGACCCTGAATTCTTTATGCGTCTGTCCAGACTGCAACGTCCTGAATACTTATGGATTGGCTGTTCTGACAGCCGTGTACCGGCCACTGAAATTGTTGGCATGCTGCCGGGAGAAATATTTGTCCACCGAAATATTGCAAATCTGGTCATTCATACGGATATGAACTGCTTATCAGTAATCCAATATGCTGTATACGTTTTAAAAGTAAAACATATTATTGTGTGCGGGCATTATGGATGCGGCGGTGTTCAAGCAGCCATTGAGACTGAAGAGCATGGGTTAATTGACAACTGGCTGCAAAGCATAAAAAATATTCATCAAAAACATCAGGCAGAGATCAATGCGCTCCAAAAGTACAAAGATAAAATCAATTTATTATGTGAACTTAATATCATCGAGCAGGTCAAAAATGTGTCTCAAACAACACTCGTACAGCGAGCATGGAAAAACGGTCAGGATTTAACCGTGCATGGCTGGATATATAACATCGAAGATGGGATATTAAAAGACCTGGATGTTTGCGTCACTTCAGTGGATGAAATATCTCAGATTCAAAAGTTTAAATAACGGCAGTCCATAAATGGAAAATCACAAATTAGTACTTCCTGGACATTTAAATCAGTACGGCTATCTTTTTGGGGGGAATCTGCTCAAGTGGGTCGATGAGTACGCCTGGATAGCTGCCACCCTGGATTATCCGGGATGTAATTTTGTCACCATCGGACTTGACGGGGTGGAATTTAAAAAAAGCGTCAAGGAAGGGGCCATTCTGAAATTTATCGCGGAAAAGACGCGGGAAGGAAAAACCTCGGTTCAGTACTTCGTACGTGTATTTCAGGGCAACAGCGAAGGGAACACGCAGGAATTGATTTTCTCGACACATGTTACGTATGTCCGTATAAATGAAAAAGGCCAAAAGATGGTTATTCAGAAGGATTGATAAAAGCGTGACGCTTACCAAAGAGAACTGCAGAAAGGTATAATATCTACCATGCAGCCATCGTTCATAATCGGCGTTCATGCATTGGCCAGTCAGATATGCAATGAGAATGGACTCCCTGATCCACAGGATATAGAAGAAGCGTCCGTACTGGTCCTGACGCATATAATGACGACTGTACAGGGCCTGTCCAACCACCTGCCCGTTGAAGGGAGAATAGATGATGGAGATGCAGTTATAGGAGCAATCTTTCTCTGCTTCATCGCAACCCCCTTTGTCCTGCACCTGAAGCAGGAGGGGGTTGACCTGTCGGTGAACGATGTTATTTCGAAATCAGGCCTTGCGGTCTTCCAGTTCCTTAACTCCGAGAGGGCTACAGCTGTGATCGTCAAGGGCATGGAGCAATACAGGTCCCTGATTCAGGCGGGAGTAACCATGCAAAACGTTGTGGACTACACGAATACCGTGCATAACGGATTATACGGGTACATAATGTCCGGCGACGAGAAACTGCTTGATGTGCTTCATGATCTGTATACCGCTTTGATCGATGCAAAGGAGGAAGAGCGCGGAAACGGGTAAGTATGGAAGCGGGAAAGAGATATGCAGAGGCTAAGCCTCCACTGGAGGTTCAGCCTCGTCACGTGTTATAAATGAAGCTGGATGAGAGGCAGATACAATTTCTGAAAAGACGAGGCAAACTCGTTGGCTTATGGCCGCTGGCCGGCTCGCTCCTCCTTGTCCTGCTGCTTGTACTGATAGCCTGGCTCTATTTCCGTGCTCCCCTCCTCGTCAATCCATTCGAAGTCATGGCGAGGCTCGATGCCGGTACGATCGAAGAATCCACCCTGCTCCTGTCCGCAGTCCTGCTGCCGGTGATGACGCTGACCTGCATTGTTATCCTCATTGCCATGATCCTGTTTATGTTCTCAGCATTTTCGACTGAAAAGAAACACCTGCTGCTCATTGCAAAGCTTCTGGAGGAGCATAAAAGTTTTCATGGAGAGGGTAACCCTCTTGAGGAGGTTTAACCTCTCCACGAGTTATGGTTGTTCTCTATACAATGCTAACAATAATATCGGCAGCGCTGACAGCGCCCGGCTGGATGAGAGCGGGGAAGAAAAAACCGCACGGGCCTGCTATTCTGTTCCTGGTCCTGCCGGGGATCTTCCTCTGGACAGGATTGACAGCAGCCGGTATCGGCCCTCAAAGTCTAGCCAATATTGTAGAGGTATTCGGCATAGCAGCTGTTTCAGTAATTGTTGCATATGTAAAGCTCTTTTTTATGGATCGTCGCGAAATGAAGAACAGCGGAATCATCTCACTGCTCATCGTACTTGGATTAACACTCCTTCTGCGCCTTTTTATGCCGTTGATACCGGAGTAGAGAGCGCCTTCCCATGTCCACACCGGGAGTGGACACGGCACATATAAAAACTGCCATTCAACAAAAAGGCCGTAAGCACGTGCTTACGGCCTTTTTAAAAAACACAGGCTGAGGCTTAGCCTCAATATACGATTAGTACTCTGACTTCGCTGTCCCCAGTTCCTCCCGGACCGAAATTGCGACCTTGTACAAAATTGTGAGCGTCAGAAACCCGATCGCCCAGACCCCGAGAGTAATGATGGTCTCGGGCATGGTCGGCCAGTACTCTGTGATTGTGCCGAACTGGTTCGGGATAAAACCGCCGATCACCAGTCCGAATCCCTTGTCGATCCAGAGTGATATGAAAACCGCTATGCAGGCAAAGAGAAGAATGGACTCGTTCTTCCTGAATCCCGGCGGGATAAGCAGAAACAGAGAGACCACGGCAAGAATGATCGATGTCCACATGAGCGGCACGAGCTTTCCGTATCCGTGGATTCCCGCAAAGAGGTATTCAAACGCGTGCATGTGTCCCGGTATCTTACTGTAGAACGCGGTAAAGATTTCGAGCAGGATAAAGAAGACATTCGCAATCATCGCGTATGTCACAATCTTGCCGATTGCCTGGATAGGCTCTTTGCCCGGATCAAACTTCGTATGCTTTCTCACGATCATTGCCAGGATGATAAGCAGTGCCGGTCCGCCGGCAAACGCCGAGGCAAGAAAACGCGCTGCCATGATCGCGGTCAGCCAGAAGTGTCTTCCCGGAAGCCCCGCATACAGAAAGGCCGTAACGGTATGGATGCTGACAGCCCACGGGATCGAAAGATAAATCAGCGGCTTGACCCAGCCAGCTGGTGCGGTCTGCTTTTTCTCCGCATGAAGCGTTGCCCATCCGATGACAATATTCAGCATCAGGTAGCCGTTGAGGACCATGGCGTCCCAGAACAGGATGGAGTTCGGGGTAGGATGCAGAATGACGTTCAGGATTCTCATTGGCTGCCCCATGTCAACAAAGATAAAGAGCATGCACATGGTTACCGACGCGACCGCAAGAAACTCCCCGAGTATCACGATCTTGCTGAATTTTTTATAGTTGTGCAGGTAGTAGGGAATGACAAGCATAACAGCTGAAGCTGCAACGCCGACAAGAAAGGTAAACTGGGAGATGTAAAATCCCCACGAGACGTCCCTGCTCATACCGGTCACACCCAGACCGTTCTGAAACTGGTAGAGGTATGCAAGGGTGCCTGCCCCGGCAATGCCGGCAAGAATGATTACGAGTGTCCAGTATTTTTTGCTCCCGCATAGCGCCTTATCCAACATGATTGTCACCTCCTATTACATAAAACACACTTGGCATGGTACCGAGAGCCGGTTTTCGCCGCAAGGTAAATTTTT
>Ga0111163_1045_pt1 | contig 12034 bp, 12 predicted proteins | sample DeeMarSeWOR28_12_FD_80262 | JGI IMG/M metagenome (GOLD analysis project Ga0111163, IMG submission 80262) | Nitrospira bacterium SG8_35_4 | reverse complement strand
GGTTGCAGTCAGTCTCAGGATTTCATCATGTTCTTGCGACCACTGGTTCAGAAAGAGTTCGACAGACGCATAATCATTCATTAAAAGGGCCTCTTTAGCGAAAGAACCGATGAGTTCGAGTTCACGCTGTGCATCACTTTCTATTTCCTTGATCATCTCATGGTGCTGTGATACGAGAATCGATATGATAAAGACAAGGAAGGACAGCAGGATTGATACAAAGGCGATAATAAAACGTTTATATTTTACGTGCAATATTTTTTTCATTAATCAGCCTGTTCCAGAGAGAGTATGATCGAGCGCAAATTATTATAATCGCTGTCGTCTGCGGGAACCAGCGCGGTCACACTGCTTTTTATTGAAGAGAGAATAGATTTATCGCTCAGGGCTAACATGGCACTTTTCAAGCTGTTGACGATCTCTGACGGCAGATTTGATCTTGTGACAAAAACGTGTTCCGATATTTTTGGCGTCCAGGCAAGATCTTTCAGGCCGCGTTCTTTAAACTCGAAAAAAACCTCTTCTTTGACCGCACCAGCATCAAAATCTCCTATGAGCACCCCGAGTGCAACATTCTGGTGACTGCTTAGGAAAACATGACTTGCCAGCGCATCTTTCCGTATCCCTGCCTCATGCAGCATTGAGAGCGGGACGAGGTAACTCATCGTCGAGTTAGGATCACCAAAAGCAAAACTTTTACCTGCAAGGTCCTTCAGTGACAGGATTGAGGAGTTTTTCCTTGTTACGATTACGCCCTGAAACAGGGGGGTTCCGTTAACCTCAAGACGCGAGAGAACGTGCTTCAGTCCGTACTTTTGGGTCATGATTATATATGACGCTGGTCCCATGAATGCGAAATCGACCTTGTCCTGTCCGACCATATCAATGTGATCGGTGTAATTCTTCGAAATATTGCAGACTATTTTCGTCTTTGTCTTTTCAGATAAATACTTTGTTAATGGAGCAAATCGATCCAACAACTCACTCGCCGGCAGATACGGATGAACCTGAAACGTAAGTGATGCTTCGTCAGATGCTGATATATTGCAGGGGAGGAAGAAGAGAAGAAGCAAAATGAGAAGAATCGGTATACTTGATCTGATCATGGTCAATCTCATGTGTCAAAATAATTGTTTCAGCCGATCCATATAATGGATTATATCAAACCTTTGACATTGTAGCACAGTTATTCTTTGTTTATAAGCGGCACTGTGGTAGAATCATAAATGCCCATACTATGGCTTGCCGCTGATGAACGCCATTATGTTATTTTTTAGCATGACGTTTATGATTCAGTAATTTTCCAGGGAGGGTAGCAGCGTGACCACAAAACTCGAAATTGAGAAACTCGCCACATTAATTCGGTACTACAGCCTCACGGCAACTTCAGCTGCCGGTTCCGGCCATCCGACATCATCTCTCTCAGCAGCTGATTTAATGTCGGGCCTGTTATTTGGCGGCACGTTCAGATTTGACACGAGGAATCCCAGCCATCCGAACAATGACCGGCTGATATTTTCAAAGGGGCACGCGTCTCCTCTCTTTTACGCGCAATGGGCTGCCGCCGGATTAATAACCGGTGAAGAACTGATGAGTCTGAGAAAATTCGGAAGCCGCCTCGAGGGCCACCCAACGAAAGCGTTGTATCTGACAGAGGCTGCAACAGGGTCTTTAGGGCAGGGGCTATCAATTGGTCTTGGAATAGCATTGAACGCACGGTACGTCGATAAGCTGCCGTACCGGACATTTGTACTCCTTGGAGACAGTGAAATGGCAGAAGGTTCCCAGTGGGAGGCAATTCAGCTTGCTGCCTATTACAGGCTTGATAACCTGGTCGGTATACTCGATGTCAATCGTCTCGGGCAGCGGGGTGAGACAATGTATGGACACAATATAAACGCCTATAATGAACGCATAGCATCGTTTGGATGGGAGACACTTGTCGTTGATGGACATGCAATAGATGAAATTCTGTCAGCCTATAAGATAGCGTGTGCTGTTAAGGAGCGGCCGGTAATGATTATTGCAAAAACGAAAAAGGGGCAGGGTGTTTCATTTATTGCCGACAGGGACGGATGGCACGGCAAGGCACTGAAAAAGGACGAGCTTGAAAGGGCGCTCAGTGAACTGGGTGACGTTGACACGTCACTCAGGGGCAGGATCGCGGTCCCCGACGATGTGAGACCTGAAAGTCTTACTGCGGCGACGCCGGAATTACCGTCATATTCAACTGAAGCATCGGTAGCTACGAGAAAGGCCTATGGCAATGCATTGAAACGCATTTTCCCTGCGTATCCGGATATGGTTGTGCTTGACGCGGAAGTCAGCAATTCGACCTATGCCGAAATATTTAAAGCTGCGTACCCTGAACGTTTTTTTGAAATGTTCATTGCCGAGCAGAATATGGTCGGGACTGCACTCGGTTTTTCAACACGATCGAAAATCCCCTTTGTATCAACATTTGCGGCTTTTTTTACTCGCGCTTATGATCAGATCAGGATGAGCCAGTATTCAGATGCGAACATTAAATTCTGCGGCTCACACGCAGGGGTATCCATAGGGGAAGACGGCGCTTCCCAGATGGGACTTGAAGACATTGCCATGTTTAGGGCAGTACACGGAAGCGTGGTTCTCTATCCGTCCGATGCGGTCTCAACGGAGAAGCTCGTAGAGGAAATGGCAAAACACAGGGGGATATCATATATGAGAACAACGAGAGCGGAAACTCCGGCTCTCTATGATAACGGCGATAAAATTTTTATCGGCGGCAGCACGGTATTGAGGAGCAGCGAAGATGATGTAATAACCGTTATCGGTGCCGGCATCACAGTGCATGAAGCGCTGAAGGCATATGAAGAATTGAAAAAAGAAGGTATTTATATTAGAGTTATTGATCTCTACAGTATTAAGCCGGTTGACAGCAACACGCTGAAGCGTGCTGCGGAAAGCACAAAGGCGCTGATAACCGTGGAAGACCACTTTCCTGAGGGAGGTATCGGCGAGGCCGTCAGAAGTGCGATCTGGGAGGAAGATATTGTTGTTTATTCGCTGGCGGTAAGGAAAATGCCGAAGAGTGGAAAACCTGCGGAACTCCTTGAATTTGAGGAGATTTCTAAAGATTCAATAATTCATACAGTAAGGAGCTTATTATGAGACCAAAGAACCTGAAATCTAAAATATTTTTAGATGGCGGCGATCCGGGCGAAACGAAAGAAGCGCTCGCCCTGCTCGGATTTGTTGATGGACAGACCACCAATCCATCGCTGATAGCCAAGAATCCTGAGGCCAAGGAGCGGATTGACCGGGGAGACAAATTCAGCAATGAAGAGATCCTGCATTTTTACAAGGATGTTGTCAAAAATCTCTCCGCTATGATACCCGGGGGTTCCATCTCAATAGAGGTGTATGCTGATAATGCAACATCTGCTGGTGACATGTTCAATCAGGCGAAAGAGATGTTTACATGGATACCCAACGCACATATAAAGTATCCTACCAATACTGCCGGGCTGGAGGCAGCAGAACGCTCGGTAAAAGAGGGCATGAGAGTCAATATGACCCTCGTCTTTCAGCAGGAGCAGGCAGCAGCAGTATATTCCGCAACAAGAGGAGCAAAAAAAGGAGACGTGTTTCTCTCCCCCTTTGTCGGTCGTCTTGATGACAGGAGTGAGAACGGGATGGGGTTTATAGCAAATGTCATTAAGATGTATGGCAGCGGGGACGGTCATGTAGAGGTACTGACTGCGAGTGTACGAACCTATGATCATATGCTTTATGCGCTGCAGCTTGGGTCTGATATTATTACGGCGCCGTTTAAGGTGCTGAAGGAGTGGGGAGAAAAAGGGATGCCTGTTCCAGGCGATGAATACCGGTATGATGCCAATGGCCTGACAGAAGTCCCGTATCTTGAGCTTGATTTAAATAGAAACTGGCGGGAATTCAATATAGCTCATGACCTGACAGACACAGGAATCGTCAAGTTTGCCGATGACTGGAACAGCTTGATTAAATAAACTCGGTCATTGACCCCAATGACACATCTGTGATTATCAACATCATGGTCAGAAACATGATGCTTCTATGGCTAATGCATCACATGAAGTATAACGGGATGTTACGCTGAAAATAAACAGAAAGAGCCGAGCAACCTGCTCAGCAGGATGATATTCCTCAGCCGCCTCCGCCGCCAAAACCTGAAGCATGGGCGGTAGAGGAATCACTCTCAGACCCTGAAGCGCAGCTAAAAGCTGAAACCATCTTCTTCACGTTCGTAGATTCACATTTAGGACACTCCGTATCTTTCGGTTCCGGAGACAGGCTCTGGAGTAACGAGAATTTATTATTGCATTTCATGCATATATATTCGTAAATTGGCACTGTTTCCCTCCTTTTCTTAAGAATTAAGTTTTATTCTATCTCTCAATCTTGCCGTAAGTCAATATTAATAAAATTAAATACTTGAAAATCCCTAGTATATCGTTTTTGCTCGAGGTCAGAAGATATCAGAATCATTTATTTATTTAATAGATTAAATTTACTATGATTTATAAAATATTGGTATGATCTAAATCATCTTTATTGAAATGAGCAAGACCATTCACATTGTATGTCCCAATTGTAAAAGCACGAACCGTCTGCCGGAGCTGAGACTGTCCAGTAATCCCAGATGCGGCAGATGCAAGCAGAATCTCTTCAGTGCTCATACGGTGGAACTTACCCATTATGATTTTCACAGGCATATCAGCAGCAATCAAATCCCGGTTGTCGTAGATTTCTGGGCTTCGTGGTGCGGTCCCTGTAAAATAATGTCACCGATCCTTGAACAGGCAGCCGCCTATCTCGAGCCGAACGTCAGGGTTGCCAAGGTGAATACAGAAACAGAACAGGGTCTTGCCGCAAAATTTAACATACGAAGCATCCCGACAATCATCATCTTCAAGAATGGAAATGAAGCATCCCGTCAGTCTGGAGCCATGGATCTTGCGACTTTGATCCAGTGGGTCCGGACGAATGCGCTTGGGTTAGAGTAGAAGTTACCTGAAAACCCCCTTTGATTGTTTCAGGGATGGTTCAGGACTGAACGCGTTAAAAATTAAAATGAGAAGCAAAGCGGCTATTTTAATTTAGCGGACAGTACTGAATCATCCCGCCCGGAAACAATCACGGGGTGCCCTTCTTTGGTTCGTTTCTTGGGCACGCAAGAAATGAACATCTCTAAATTGATTTATAAAAAATTGGGCTCTGCCCCAAACCCCCGGTTTATTCATTTTTCTTTTCTGTTACTTTTTGCGTGGACAAAAAGTAACCAAAAATCCACCCCAAGTAAATTTCTAATCGTCTCGCTCATTCGGCTTTCGGTAAATTTATTCAAACTCGTCACGACAAGTCGTGACTCAAACACGAATAAATTCTTAACCCTTCAGCCTTCCTCTCTCAACTGAAATTTTCAAAGGGGCCCCGATAAAAGGTCAGATGATTAGTTTGTATGATCCTTTAGAAAAGGGGGTTAGGGGGATATGAATCTCCCGCTTAGCGAGTTCAGGCTGTTCAATCGGGAAAAAGGATTAAGAAGTAATTACTGTCTGAGTCCCGATTTATCGGGATGAGTTTAATTACTTCCCTTTTTAACGATTGAACAGCCGTTAAGAACTCGGTACCGGGCGGCCTTTGCTGGTTACTTATTTGGCCGCGCAAATAAGTAACAAGGGTTGTGGGGCAGAGCCCCATTATTAATAAATGAATTTTAGTATTTATTTTACTTCAAAAATTTTCCCGTGGCCATTCATTAAAGAATCCCCCTTTAAATCCGATGAGAAATGTAAAACGTGAGCTTGATCACATTGATTCATTCAACGGAGTGTGTGTTATGAAGAAACCGGCCTTCATCATTTTTGTGATAATTACTGTCATGCTGTTGATATTTCCTGTTTCCTATGCTCTGGAAGGAACAGACGGGTATCAGGCCGGGGGGGAAAGACTCAAATACGATCCGCTGCTTTATAAAAGCGCTGGAGACGGAGAGCCTGACCTGTATGTATTAAATCATGACTGGGATAATGAAAGGAACGTTTCCAGTGAAATCGGCAGGAATACAGTTTCATCAGAGGATACTATCCTGTCATATATTTCAATCCGGAATAATCCCGCAAAAATTGTAAACAGTATTTCACGCACCTTTTCGGTTCGTGAACGCGGCTCACATCCTTCTTTCAGAATCGAGGTTCCTTCAACACCGGCCGAAATTGTTATGTTTGGTGCAGCTTTTCTGACAAACCTCGCAGTCCATGAAGTCGGACACGAAGTTGTGGCCCAACATGTCGGGGCATCTGGCAGCAGGCTGGAATTTTTTCAGACCCGGAACGGGCAGTTTTTCCTGGGCACAAGTTCAGTCGAAGACATAGATGGCGATTCAATTTTGCCCTATACGATGGGCGGAGAGTTTTTTGCGGACCTGACGTTTGAGCATGCACTGCAGGATTACAGAAAAAAACCGAATATGTACAATCAGTCTTTGCTGTTCTACAGCGGGATCGACTTTGCCTTCTACTGCTTTTACGCCTTTTATGCCAGTGAAGAACATCCGGAGTATGATCCCATAACTATTTCAGAGGAAACTGGCATATCAAGAGACCATCTCTTTTCCATCGTTCTGGTCAAGACCATGATAAATGCATACCGGATTTATTCCGGTGAGGACCATGTCATTCCGTACTTTACCGTCGATAAGCACTCGGCCATGCTGAATTTTGATATACCCTTTGAAATACCCGCGTGCATTTTCGGCAATTGCGGTCCGCCGGAAGAAGAGATCTGAGAGTAGGAACGGGAACAGGGCTCAGGGGACAGGGATAAAGCAATTTATTCCATAAGATTCACATTCCGCGAAAAAAACAGGGGCTCAGGATCTTGAAAGCAGACGGAATACGGGAAACGGAACTTGGATGGCATCATTCTCCCATTCCCTTGACAAAATCTCCACATTCCTATAAATTGTCACAATACTGTAAAAAGAGGATTTAAACGTATGACTGACGGTAAAGAGAGAAGGCATTCAAAAAGACTTACGGTGAACCTGAAGGCTGAGCGTCTTTCATGCACCAACAACTGCTCGGTTTTTATCGAAAACCTTTCAGAAAATGGCATCCATATGATTACCGCTCCTGTCAGGAATCCGAATCTGTTTGTCCCGGGGTCAGCGGTTGAATTGAAGCTGAAAACCACAAACGGTGAAACGATAAAACTGCAATGTAACGTAAAGTGGGCATATGACAACGCTCCGGAAGATATGACCAACAGTGTCGGACTCGAAATAATAGACCCTCCTGATTCCTACCTGGCGTTTGTAAAGAACTACTGATTTAAGAGAGCATTTATTTGACATCAACTTCCAAACACTATAGAATTTTTACATTACGTTTTTACATCCGGGCAGGAGAAGAATAGTATGCGCAAAAGGTCCGTTAAAAGAATAGCAACCAGTCTGTTAGTGAAATTCGACAATTGTGACTCGATAAGTTACGGCATTATAACGAATATTTCGGAATGCGGGATGTGTATTAAATCGGGTGTCTGCCTCCCGGATGATTCATCTGCCGTGCTTCTAATTCCTTTGAAAGATGAACATCTTGCTGTTAACGCCCGGGTACGCTGGGTAAAAAACAGTGACGAGTTTTATGACAGCATGGGCGTTGAACTGTATGAACCGCCGGAACGATACCTCCAGATTGTCGAGAATATAAAGTCCGTTGAGAGTGTCGCTGAAACATCCTTTTGATTTTGATATAGTGAAACCGGTAACCATCAAAATAATGATAAGGAGGAAAATGATATGAAAAAAATGGTTGTAATCTTTGCAGTTCTTTTGTTTGTGATGAGTATGATGATGGTTTCCTGCCAGCAGCAGGAAACTGCGCAGCAAACGCCGGGCTCCGAAGAGAAGGCTCCAGGATACGGAGAGAAGGCCCCTGGTTACGGGAAACAATCCCCCGGCTACGGAGAGGCCCCTGGTTACGGAGGAAAGAAGGCCCCTGGTTACGGCGGGAAATAGGAATCCCGAAAAAATATTCTGATACAAAATATAGTTAGTCTTCAAAAAAGGGCATGTTCAATCATGTCCTTTTTTATTATCAAACCTTATATGAATATTAAAACAATTTAGTAGACAATTAAAGTTTATGGTGTAGATTGATAACTATAGAATGTTGAACCTATAAAGTCTTCCTTTCGGGAAGAACGACATGACGATGTCAGGTTTGACAGCAGAGACGAAGCCGAGCTACCAAGATTTATTGAGGGTGAGTTCGGCTTTTTTGATTTTTTGCTCGTTAACAGTGTAAACAGTGGGACGGTTGTACCGGAAAGAAAGGGGGTCTATTAAAAAAGGTTAATTATCCATAGGTAATCTCGGCTCTTATGTTTTGAAACGCATCACAAGGAATGAACCTTCGACGTATGAAAGGAGGGAAATATGAAAAAGAAATTGATTATCTTTGTCGTTGTTGCATTTCTCGCTGGAATGACCTGTTCCGCTTTTGCCGCAACAATGGGTATTTCAAGTGCATTGACATTTTCAGGGGGTAGCATCGGTACAACGGGATCTGCAAGTCTGTCGACCGCTGTGAACAGCAGCTATTTTCTGTTTCCAAACTCCCTTGTCTTTAGCATTGGAACTGCACTGAGCACGAACGCTAATTCCAGTTCTGTTCCACCAACCAATAATGGAACCCAGCCGGTTCCTGAACCATTTACGCTGGCCCTGCTTGGCAGCGGGCTGGTGGGCGTTTATGTTGCGAGAAGAAAATTACGGTAATAACCGCGTTTCTGCTGAGACTTGAAAGAGGCAGAGTCAGAAAAGACTCTGCCTTGATTGTTTTCACAGGGTAGTAATGACAATAAAGTGAACGTTCAATCGTGGAGGTCAGTATGAAAAAAATATCTTCAGTTATTTCTCTTCTCTGTTTGGGATTTATCTGGGCCGGGTGCGGAAGCGGCGGAGGAGGCGGAGGAGGAGGAACCACGACGGGCGCATCAAACCCGGCACCCGCACCGACACTGACTGAATCGGCTTCAGGAATATGGATAGGAACCGTTGAATCAACGGTGGCCGGCTCAGCATGCGAACAAGGAGTAAAGCAATGTGATATGGTCGGAATTGTCGATGAAAACAATGTGTTGCGCTTTTATAATGTAACAACACGAGACCAGTACAGTGGGACTGTTTATGGCAGTGGAAAGACAATATCATCTACGATAACTATTTATCCTGTCGGAGCCGGTAGTACAATTGCTGCGGTGCAGATAACGGGCTCAGTGGATGATACAAATATAAATATCCCGAAAACTATGACTCTCCAATATAGCGGGGCCGGAGACACAGGGTCTATTAATCTTATATACGATCCAGCTCTCTATGAAAGGCAGTCCTTAATTTCGTATCTGAGCTACACCTGGAATAATTCCAGCGATACTCTCTCCATAACAGATAATGGAAATAAATCGGGAACCCTGAATGGGACAATGACATTTGATTCTAGTAATCCTCTATACACCGATTGTCCTTTAACGGGAAGTGTAACTATTATAGATGATAATTTTAATGTATACGCAGTGGACATTACTATAAGTAGTTGTGATGTGTTTGACGGCAGTTATCAGGGTTTGACATCTCTAAGTGATTTAGTTCAAGCAAATGACAATATGAAAATTACCTTTTATGTATCTAACAGCGGAGCGGCAATAATGGCACAGCTCACCAGATAGTACTCCCTGTTTTGATCAGGCATTCATGGATACTGTCAATCGTGGTGGTGTAAGCATGATTGATGTCCCATAGTACTGAGGAACTCTGGAACTGCTGAACTGTCGTCCTATGGCACTGATTCGAGTAAGCTGAAGACGCGGTCGAGCTGCTCAACCGGGGTGTAAAAATGAGGGGAGAGCCGGATACCCCGGTTGCGGTAAGCACACATGATGTTGTTTTTCATTAAAAAATTATAGATGGATTCGTTGTCTTTTCTGATATGCCTGAATGTAACAATCCCCGCATAGCGGCCCGCACTGTCCGGTGTCATCAATTCCAGTTCGGGTTCAGATCGTATTCGCTCAAAAAGATATTCCGTTCTGTCCAATAATTCCTTTTCAACTACATCCATGCCGATATCAAGGAGGAGAGAAAGGCTGGCATGCAGGGCGTGAATACCGATCATGTTCGGGCTTCCGCACTCGAAGCAGCGTGCAGTCTTTGCGGTTCGCCACTCTTTCCGGTCAAAATTATACAAATCGTCAACCATGTGCCAGCCATACTGATGCAGGGTGAGCCTGTCTCTCATTTCAGGGGTGCAGTAAAATATGGCAAGGCCTTCTGGTCCGAGCATCCATTTATGGCCGTCAGCCATGACAAAATCAGCATGAACCCTCCGGACATCAAAAGTCAGCGCACCGAGACTCTGGATAGCATCAATGCAAAACAGTATGCCCCGGCTTTTGCAGAATTCTCCTATTTTTTCAAGGTCCATCCGCAGTCCCGTAGAAAACTGGACCGAACTGACGGTAATGAGCCGTGTATCGCTGTCTGCCAGAGAGAAGAGGGCATCTTCAGGCTGTGAAAAACCGGCGGGGTCTGCTTCCCGAAAATCTACGCCCTTTGAAGACAGTGATTCCCACACAATCCTGTTGGAAGGAAATTCCTGATTTGTGGTGACAATATTATCACCTTCCTGCCATTCCAGTCCATATGCAACTGCGGACAGTGCCTCGGATGTATTTTTAAGGAGGGCGATGTCGTCCGGTGAGGGCGCATTCAGAAGTTCACAGGCCTGCGCGCGTAATGCGGCTTCTCTCTCAAGCCATTGCAGATAGCGGCGTGACCCGTGTACCATGTTTTCATCGGCGAAGTTTTTGACCGCTTCAGCAGTTCTCGCCGGCCACGGAGAGACCCCGGCATGGTTAAGGTAGATGAGGTCATCAGAAAGACGAAATTCCCCGTCAAGATTATGGAGCATCCGCTTCCTTTATTATCCTCTCAATATCGTCCCTGTCGAGCACTTCCGCTTTTAAAAGTTCTTCGGCCAGCTTATCGAGGGTGGACCTCTTTGATGTCAGGATTTCTTCAGCCTTAGACTCGGCATTCAGAATCAAACTCCTTATTTCCTGGTCCATGAGCCAGGCCATATCCTCACTGTAATGTTTGGGCTGGGCCAGTTCTCTGCCCAGAAACGGGTGCTCCTCACCTCTCCCGAGGTTCACAGGACCTACTTTTTCACTCATCCCCCACTGGGCGACCATCTTCTCCGCCAGTGAAGTTGACTCCTTCAGGTCATTCTGCGCGCCGGTGCTGACGTCATCGAAGACTAACTTTTCAGCGACCCTTCCGCCGAGGGCGACCGCCAGCCTGTTCATGAGATATGATTTCGGATAATAATGCCTGTCCTCTTCAGGCAGCTGCAGGGTAACTCCCATTGCCATGCCGCGCGGGATAATACTGACTTTGTGGAGCGGGTCCGTCCCCGGAAGTTCATGCGCGACAAGGGCGTGCCCTGATTCGTGGTACGCGGTGATGCGTCGTTCCATTTCGCTGATCGCTTCTTCCCGTACCGAACCCATGAGGATCCGGTCACGGGCCTCTTCAAAACATTCCATATCAATAGTATCTTTGCTTTTCCTGATGGCGATAAGCGCGGCTTCGTTGGCAAGGTTCTCGAGGTCAGCGCCTGACATGCCCGGGGTTCCTTTTGCTATTTTTAAGAGATCTATATCATCCGATAATATTTTATCTTTTACATGCACCTCAAGGATTGCCTTACGGTCATTCACGCCGGGGCGGTCTATTACCACATGCCTGTCAAAACGCCCCGGCCTCAGGAGCGCAGGGTCGAGAACATCCGGCCTGTTTGTTGCTGCCATGACGATCACTTCTTCATGGGGCTCGAATCCATCGAGTTCACTTAAAAGCTGATTCAGGGTCTGCTCCCGTTCATCATGTCCTCCGCCAAGACCAGCACCCCTGGTCCGGCCCACGGAATCGATCTCATCAATA
>Ga0111163_1041_pt1 | contig 12396 bp, 9 predicted proteins | sample DeeMarSeWOR28_12_FD_80262 | JGI IMG/M metagenome (GOLD analysis project Ga0111163, IMG submission 80262) | Nitrospira bacterium SG8_35_4 | reverse complement strand
TGTTTTTTACTTCGGCCCCCCTGAATTTGTAAATACTCTGGTCATCATCGCCGACAACGCAGATATTCTTCAGTTTCCCGGCGAGCTTCCGGGTGAGCCGGTACTGCGACAGGTTCGTGTCCTGAAATTCATCAATCATGACATGAGAAAATTCGTTATGATATTTTTTCAGGACACCGGGATGTTTCTCGCACAGTTTCACGGTGAGCATTATCAGGTCATCAAAATCAAGGGCATTATTATTCTTGAGATCATTCTGGTATCTGACATAAACCCTCGCGAACTTCTCGTCAAAACCGTAACTGTCTTCATTTGAAAGAAGATCATCGGGTTCGACCATGGATGCCTTCAATGAAGAGATCTTCGACAGGATCCCCTTGTAAAGGGCTTCATGTATTTTGAATTCCTTCAGGATTGAACGCACAAGATTGCCGGAGTCTTTGTCATCATAAATGCAGAAATCTTTTTTGAATCCGAGCCTGTCTATCTCACGCCTGAGAATCCGGGCACTGAGTGAGTGAAAGGTGCCGATCCACAAATCCGAAATGTTCTTATTGATAAGACCGGAGATTCTCTCCTTCATTTCATTTGCGGCCTTGTTCGTAAACGTCATCGCAAGTATTGACGTAGCCGGCACTTTCTGGACATTCGTAAGATAGGCGAACCGGTGGGTAAGGACTTTCGTCTTGCCGCTTCCGGCTCCTGCAAGAACAAGCAGAGGTCCCTTTGAGTGGAGGACCGCTTCTTTTTGCTGAGGATTAAGACCGTCTAACAATGCATTTTTCGTCATGAAAGATCTTTACACTTTGTAGAATCACTAAAGATAAATACAATGAAGGAAAACGATACAATACCTTTAGCTCTGTTGATACTATATCAGAATCTGGCGATTAACTTCTACCTTTTTATGAATAAATTGGAAAATTTTATATAAATGTTTATTCTACGGTCACACTCTTCGCAAGATTTCTGGGCTGGTCCACATTACATTTTCTTAAAACTGCCATATGATACGCCAGCAGGTGGAGCGGGATCGATAGAAGAATCGGAGACAGATAATAGTTCGTCTCCGGCATGTAGATCGTATGATGGGCATGTGATTTTACCTTGGTGTTTCCTTCTGTTGCCACAGCAATGACCTTGCCTCCCCGGCTCTTTACCTCTTCCATGTTTGAAAGTATTTTCTCAAGCACACTGTCATTCGGTGCAAGCGCCAGCACGGGCATGTCATTGTCAATAAGCGCGATCGGACCGTGCTTCATTTCTCCGGCTGGATATCCTTCTGCATGAATATAAGAAATTTCCTTCAATTTTAATGCTCCCTCAAGTGCTATTGGATACTGGATGCCCCTGCCAAGATAGAGAAAGTCCCTGACATGGCAAAATTTTTTACAGATTTTCAAAACTGCTGCATTTGATTTGAGCGCTGTCTCGACCTTCTCGGGCAACTGGAGCAGGTCATGAAAAAGGGCCTTGATTTGATTATCCCTTAAATTCCCCTTTGCCCTGGCGAGCGCAATCGAGAAAAGATACAGTCCGGTAATCTGGGTCGTAAACGCCTTTGTTGATGCCACCCCGATTTCAGGGCCCGAATGCGTATAGAAGACACTGTCAGCTTCCCGTGATGAAGTGCTGCCGACTACATTGCAGATGGTAAGCACCTTAGCCCCGAGCTTTTTTGCCTCACGCTGGGCAGCCAGCGTGTCTGCAGTCTCCCCTGACTGGGTGATCACGATCATAAGGCTGCCTCTGGAGATGAGGGGCTTTCTGTATCTGAATTCTGAGGCGATATCTACTTCACAGGGTATCCGCGCCATATCCTCGATCATGTACTTTCCGATAAGTGCGGCGTGCCACGATGTCCCGCAGGCAACAAGATAGACCTTGTTCAATTTTTTCAGCTGACTCTCTTTCAGAGAAAACTCTTCAAGGTTTACGTCAGCCTTTTCGAGCGAAATTCTGCCCCGTATCGTATCTGAGATGGCGCGGGGCTGCTCAAAGATCTCCTTCAGCATGAAATGTTTGTACCCGCCCTTTTCAGCCATTTCAGGACTCCAGGTGATTTTCGTGAGTTTTTTCTTTACCGGCTCTTCCGACTCTATATTGGTTATGGAAATCCCGTTTCGCGTCAGGGTTGCCATCTCGTTGTTCTCAAGAATGATGACGTCCTTTGTATACTGCAGGAAGGCAGGGATGTCGGACGCAAGGAAACATTCACCGTCGCCAAGGCCGACAACCAGGGGGCTGTCATACTTGACCGCTAGAATCCTGTCAGGTTCTGCCTCGCTTATAATTCCTATCGCATATGCTCCCTGAACATGCTTTAATGCTCTTCTGGTCGCCTCTTCCAGGAGAAACCCTTTTTGGGTATAGCTGAGGATCAGATGGCAGATAACTTCCGTGTCCGTTTCGGACGAAAACACATGCCCTTTTTTCTTCAGGTCCTGCCTTAATTCAAAATAGTTTTCAATGATGCCGTTATGAACAACGACGATACCGCCTGCACGGTGCGGGTGGGCATTTTCTTCCGACGGTTTTCCGTGTGTTGCCCATCGTGTATGTCCGATGCCGGTCACACTTTTCAGTTTTCCTCCTTTAATAAACGCTTCAAGATCCTTGATCTTCCCTGCGCAGCGCCTCACACTTATTTTCTGGTCCTGCAGGAAGGAAATTCCCGCAGAATCATATCCCCGGTACTCAAGTTTCCTGAGACCATTGATCAATATCGGAATAGCATTTCTCTCTCCGATGTAACCGATTATTCCGCACATAATTGTAGTCAGGCCCCTGCGCCCTTTTTCCCTCTCTTTGTTTTAACGTTCCTTTTTTTTGTTTTCAAGACCCTCGTACGGACCCAGTTTTTGAGATTCTGCTGACTCGGCCTGCTGATGGCAAGAGCGCCGGGCGGGACATCCTGCGTTATGGTGGCTCCTGCCGCGACATATGCTCCTTTGCCTATTACTACCGGCGCGACAAGCTGGGTGTCACTGCCGATAAATACACCCGGCTCAATTTTTGTCTTAAATTTATTGGTCCCGTCATAGTTACAGGTAATGGTCCCGGCGCCTATGTTCACATTATCCCCGATTTCCGCATCACCGAGATAGGAAAGATGTGATGCCTTTGTGCCATTGCCGATGGTTGATTTTTTTAATTCAACAAAATTCCCGATCTTTGCATTGCGGCCCACAACAGTATGGGGCCTGAGATGGGCAAACGGCCCGATCACCGCCCCGTCTCGTATCCTGCTTCCTTCGATTAATGTGCTGTCTTTAATGATAACTTCATTGCCGAGACTGCTGTCACAAATCCGTGTTCCCGGGTAAATCAAGCACTTTTTGCCCAGCAATGTTTTTCCTTCAAGGTATGTGCCGGGATAGATCACGGAATCTCTGCCGATTGTCACCGATGAATGCACAATTGAAGTTTCAGGGTCCAGAAAGGTCACTCCTTTTCTCATCCATTTCGCTATACAGGCTCTGCGCATGATTTCAGATACTTCGTACAGCTCCTTTCGGGTATTCACCCCGCGGATTTCCTCCTGCGGACAGTTGTACGCGCCGAGTTTCGTTCCTGCCGCTGACAGAAGTGAGACAAGGTCCGTAATATAGAATTCACCTGAAGTGCTGTTTTTTCTGATCCTGCCCAGATAGCCGAGCGCACCGCTCTCCATAAGGTAGATCCCGCCGTTTAACTCCTTAAATCTGTTTTTCTCTGCCGGCGTTGTGTGTTTGTCTTCCTTTATAGCGGTAACTTGCCCGCGTTCATCTCGTATGACCCTCCCGTATCCTGACATCGAATCATCAACAAACGTCAGGAATGACAGGATATTTCTGCTTTGCGCATGTCTTTTCAATAAAGTTTTTAACGTTTTTGTGGTTATCAGGGGCCCGTCGCCATTCAGGACAAGGACCGGGCCTTTGTTCAGTTTCTCTCTGGCAACCGCGAGGGCATTGCCTGTTCCGAGAAGTTTCTTCTGGATGACAAATTGAACACTGCCGTTATCTATTGTTTCAATGACTTTTTGAGCGCCGTTGCCGATGACAACAATGGTTTGCGCCGGTTTCAATGGCGCTACCGCGTCAAGGACATGCTGAAGAAGGGGTTTTCCCAATGCCTCGTGCAGGACCTTGGGTGTTTGAGAGTACATTCGCTTGCCCAGACCTGCCGCCAATATTACTACAGAGAGATTCATGGTACTATGATAATCTTTTACAGGATTGTTTTCAATTCATCCCGACACATTATCTAAGCCGTAAATACTCTTTCGCAAGCTGCGGATAGAGCCGGGGATTAAAGAGGATATTGGTCATTAAATAACATTCATGCGTGCAGAAGCATTTGCGGTCATGAATTGAATTGATTATATTTTTGGCATGTGGCGAGTCAAGGATGCGTTTCATGCTGTACCCCTGCTCTCTGACATTTCCGAGTTTCATCGTAAAGGACTCGCAGGGATACACGTCTCCGGATTCGGTCAGGACAAGGTTCAACTTTCCGGCATAACAGGGAATGACTTGCCTGTTCTCAACCATTGTCTTGTGTATAATGCTGCGCTGGACGATGTCCTGCGCTGCCTTGAGTCGTGCTCCCCTGAACCGGTACGTAGCCGAAATGTTTTTTTGGAGATTGCTTGCCAGTTTCGTGATTGTCTCATGATATTTCGCCATATCAACCTCTTTCAGGCTGTTATCCCCGACTGAGCCGCGGATAAGGGACACGGTATGGGTCTTTATTTTATCCAGGCCGGCGACAAACACGATAAGCTCATCAACGGTGTCCTGCGTTGCTGAACAGAACAGCGTGTTGATGCCGAGTTCAAAATTTGGATACCTGTCCAGGAAAGGACCGAGCGCCTCGTACGTTTTCATGGTCTTTTTGAAACTTCCCTCCCCACGTATGGAATCATGGACCGATTCCGGCCCTTCGAGAGAGAGCTTCACAACAACGGTGCTTTTGGTACAGGTCCTGAGAATTGACTCAACTTTTTCGGTTATTCTGCCGGCAAGGAGTCCATTCGTCGGAAAAAGCATGATGGACGGCCGGTTTCTCTTATAAAACAGTTGCGCAATATCATCAATATCATCTCTCAGAAATATCTCCCCTCCGGAGAAGGCAAGCCACAACAACGGTCCCATGGAGGAGGAAACCTTCTCAATCTCATCAAGAGAGAGTTCAGGACTGTTCTCTTCCGCATTATTTTCATCGGACAGATAAAAGCAGAATGAACACCGTGCATTACAGCGTCTGGTTATAAAAAAGGTAAGGTGAATGGGGGGGGATTTGGAAAAAATCGAACCGATGTGACGAAACGGGGAGTAAGTCAGCACGTGTCTCTTTCACCTTCCGGGCCTGTTGAGGGGGCAGGAACACTGAGTCCTGTCCCAGATTGCCGGGCCAGGTGCTTTATGAATCCTTTTATTGTTCCGAGCCCCACCGGGGCCGGGTAAACAAGTGCGTAGTACACTGCTGCCAGACAGGCAAAGAGCCATCCCTTTGCATCATAAAAGGCCCTGAAGAGACGTCTGTTCACACCTGCGTTGAAGAGAATATTTGAAGCGAGCAGAAAGGGAAAGAGCGGTTTCAGGGAAATGAGCCACCCTGTTATCAGCAATGCACTCAATGAAAATGATGCAACGTTGATTTTCAGTTCCTTTGAGGCACACCCTGAATCTGCAAAAAGATCCCTGTTCTTCAGAGAATACATGGTCCAGTACTCAGTCTTCCTGACCGCATTGCGCAATGATCCGGCCAAGGAAAAATTAAAGATATGTTCGACCTGTATCCGGGGACACATAACCAGCCTGCATCCGGATGCGCGCAACCGGTGGCTCAGCTCAACATCCTCAATAATAGGAAGGAATGTCTCCGGAAATCCGCCGCTCTTTGCAAAAACATCGGCAGTCATTATCATTGCGTGTGCAGCAATATAGTCAGGGTTATCGGTATTTTTGGTTTCAAAGTAATGAGCAAACAGTGACTGGAATGTGCTGTAGAAGGTTTTGTCATAGGGTATCTGTGTGTAGGTCCCGCCGACAACCGTTTGGGGGTCCAGTTCTGAAAAAAGCGTGTTTACAATCGAAAGAGTGTCTCTTTGAAGCAGGCAGTCAGAGTCCGTAAAAAAGATAATTTCCCCGGTACTGTTCTTTGCCCCGGTATTTCGCGCCCTGGATGTTCCCGAGCGCTTCTGAAGCTGAATAAGCCTGCAGGGGAATCGGCTTATAACTTCAACTGAGGCATCGCTGGAGTGATCATCCACAACAATAACCTCAAAATTCCCGTAATCAGAGTTCAACGCTGCCTCAAGGCATTTGCCGACAGTCTCTGCTTTATTGAAATTCGGGATAACTATCGATATGCGTTTTTCCATATTTCTGAATATATAATGAATGGATATTATGCCATTTTCGCATAATCAGTAATTAATATCAAACTGATCAGGTTCATCTCCGACGAGTCAGGCCAGTAAAATTAATCCTTTCCATTGGAGTGTTTATTGACAAATGAATTTCCATCATTTTAAGATTATTAAGAAAATCTAATTATTTAGAGGTGCAAATGCTTCAGGAAATAGAAAAAATATCACCCACGTCAAGAAAGTTGACAATAAACATACCTTCAGATGCCATTCAATCTGAGACAGACAGTGTTTACAACAACCTGCAGATGACAACGAGCATTCCCGGCTTCAGGCCCGGAAGGATCCCTCAGGCCATTCTCAAAAAAAGATTCGGCAAAAAAGTTGAGGCGCAGATACTTGAGAAGATGGTCCCTGAATTTTATATGATGGCGATCAAAGAGGCGGCAATAGAACCGGTGAGTTATCCGAGTATTGATGACAAGATCGAGATTAAACCCGGCCAGGCGCTTTCCTTTTCGGTAACGGTTGAGATCAAACCGGATATGGGCGATATTAACTATGACAATATAACGCTGAAGAAAAAGACGTTTACTGTTGAGGAAGACGAAGTCCAGAAGGCGCTCGAAATACTCCAGGAAAGCAAGGCGCTCTACTCTGCTACCGACGATGCGCTGAAGGAGGGGGATATGGCCATAGTCAGCAGTGATGCCTTTATTGACGATGAGCCGAAGGAAGAACTGACGTACAAGGAGTATCCCTTTGTTCTGGGGTCCGGGGAAATGCCGAAGGAATTCAGCGATGCCCTGACCGGCAGGAAAAAGGGAGATACCGCGGAAGTCAGGATCAGCTTTGAAGCTGACCATCCGAACAAAACCATCGCTGGGAAAGAGGTGTTGTTCAAAGTCACGGTGGAGGAAGCCAAGAAAAAACAGATCCCCCCGATCGATGACGACCTGGCAAAAGAGGCCCAGTGCGAGAACCTTGATGAATTAAAGGGGAAGATACGTGACAATTTGACCAAGAGGAAGGAAAGCCAGACAAACCTGGAATATAAAAGAGAGATACTGGATGAACTTATAAAAAGGCATGAATTTGATGTGCCCCCTACGATGGTGCAGGGTGAAATTGACTCACTTGTGCAGCAGGAAAAAGACAACGCGTCAAGACAGGGAGTGACCCCGAAGCCGGATGACGAGCTGAAAAAGGAATTCGAGGCAAAGGCAAAGGACAATGTAAAGAGCGTCCTGCTCCTGGAAGCGATTGGCAAGAAAGATAAGGTGGATGTCAGTGATGCTGATGTCAAAAGTGCGGTAGAGGAAATTGCGGCACGCAATTCCCTGAAACCCGAAGAGGTCATGAAACTCTATTCGGTAAGGGAAGGTTCCATGGATGCCTTAAAAAGCAGACTGTTTGCGGACAAGGTGCTGGACCTTATATTAGGGAAGGTGACAATCGAATAAATTGTTTGGGCTTATTGCGATAAGCCCAAATTGAATTTCATATTAAGAGTTTGGGGTTAATGGTCGAAAATAACTATACGTATTTAAAGAAAAGGTGAAACGTGAGCAAGGAGAAGATATGAGTTTAATACCGATGGTCATAGAACAGACAGGCAGAAGCGAGAGAGCGTATGACATCTACTCAAGACTGTTAAAGGACAGGATCGTTTTTTTAGGCAGCCCGATCGATGACGTACTGGCAAACACGGTTATTGCTCAGTTGCTGTTTCTGCAGACCGAGGATTCTGAAAAAGATATCCACCTGTATGTGAATTCACCCGGAGGGGTCGTTTCAGCGGGACTGGCCATCTATGACACTATGCAGTACATCAAACCGGACATTGCAACATACTGCATTGGACAGGCGGCAAGTATGGGGGCACTGCTGTTGACTGCCGGAACAGCGGGGAAGCGTTTTGTCCTCCCTCATTCACGGGTCATGATACACCAGCCCATCGGAGGGTTCTACGGACAGGCCACTGACGTTGAGATCCATGCCAAAGAAATTCTCAAAATGAAAGACACGCTCAATGGCATCATAGCAAAACACACAGGCCAGTCTTTTGATAAAATAAAGGTAGACACCGAGAGAGACTATTTTATGTCTGGACCCGAGGCCAAGGAATACGGTATTGTTGACGCAGTGATAGAAACTATGAAAAAATAAAAGACCGACACTATGGATGATGAAAGAATGAATAAAAAATTTGATGAATCCCTGAAGTGCTCTTTTTGCGGAAAGGGCCAGCGGGAGGTAAGAAAGCTGATAGCGGGTCCGACCGTGTATATTTGCGATGAGTGCGTGAACCTGTGCAATGAGATCATGGCTGAAGAGTTCGAAACTTCCTTTGATATCAGCACTTCAAAAAAGCTTCCCACGCCAAAAGAAATCAAAAGCTTCCTTGATGAATATGTAATTGAACAGGAGCTGGCAAAGAAGATACTGTCAGTGGCCGTCCACAATCATTATAAAAGGATAAACAACCCGCAGAAATCGGATGTTGAGCTGCAGAAGAGCAATATTGTTCTGATAGGTCCGACAGGCACCGGCAAGACCATTCTTGCCCAGACCCTTGCAAAAATCCTTGATGTCCCTTTTACGATTGCTGATGCAACGACACTCACCGAAGCCGGGTATGTAGGAGAAGATGTCGAAAATATCATTCTCAAGCTCCTGCAGGCGGCAGACTATGATGTGGAAAGGGCCCAGCGGGGAATTATCTACATTGATGAAATCGACAAAATCAGCAGGAAGACTGAAAATGTATCGATAACAAGAGATGTCTCCGGCGAGGGAGTGCAGCAGGCGCTGCTGAAAATCATAGAAGGAACCGTTGCCAATATTCCGCCGCAGGGCGGCAGAAAACACCCTCAGCAGGAATTCGTTCAGGTCAACACAACAAATATCCTGTTCGTGTGTGGAGGGGCTTTTGTCGGCCTCGAGAAGATTATCGAGAAAAGAACCGGAAAGAAGACTGTCGGGTTCGGTTCCGAGCCTTCAAGCATGAAACATGAAAAGATCGGCGACACACTGAAGATGATACAGCCCCAGGACCTTATAAAATACGGACTGATCCCTGAATTTGTCGGAAGAATCCCTGTTGTGGCGACGCTGGACGAACTGGGCGAATCCGCGCTTGTACGGATACTCACCGAGCCCAAAAATGCTCTTGTCAAGCAGTATCAGAAGCTTCTGTCATTTGATAATGTAAAACTCAAATTTACAGACAAAGCGAATGCGGCAATAGCCAAGGAGGCGGTCAGCCGCAAGACAGGAGCACGGGGACTCAGGGCCATTCTTGAAGAGGTGATGCTTGACGTCATGTATGAAATACCGTCTCAGCCCCTCATTAAGGAATGTGTTATAACAGATGACGTTATCATTAACAAGGAAAAGCCGATCCTTACCTACGAAGAGCAGGCCGAGTCAGCATAGTAAATCTAAATTCTGCCACTCATTTGTCATCCTCCGGCTTGCCCGGGGGATCCGGTATTTAAACTAATAAATAGATTCCCCGGTCAGGTCGGGGAATGACATTATATTGTTTTGTCATTTTAACGTCTTCCGTTTCCCTTTTTTCAGTCCGTGGGTTATCAGAGACTTGAACCGCTTCTGCAATTCTTCATCCCTGATATTTTTCGTCACCGTTTTGACATACGTGGCTTCATCATCAGTCAGTTGAATATTTTCAGTCTTGACCGCCTTCGCAGGCACGGCTGTTATCCTGCCGATTCTGAAGCGTATACCGTCTATGCTATACACCTTGAGCTTTTCAGCCATGTCTTCCTTATAAAAACTCAGGTGATGCATCCACTGTGGCGTATCGACAACGATGGTGAGAATGTTGTTTTTGACCGTTTCGGGAAAGGTGTGGACTGCTATGGTCTGTCCCATGATCGACCCCCATTTTCTTTTGAGCGTGCTGAGGGTCGCGCTGCCTTCCAGACCGTGGCTTTTTACAATTTTTCGAAGGATTTTATGGAGAGGGTTCATTGATAGCTCCCGAACCATGCATGAACGGAACTGGACGCTTGCTTCGGAAATTCAGGTTTGAAAAGGGACTAAACTGCCTTCTTTATCTTCCCGGAGCGCAGGCACCGGGTGCATACATGCTGCCTTTTTGTGCCCTGTTCTGTCTGAACCCTGATCTTCTGCAGGTTTGGCTTAAATACGCGCTTTGTTTTATTGTTTGCATGACTGATATTGCTACCGGATACCCGGTGCTTACCACACACTGTACATACTGCCATCGGAAGTAGTTCCTCCTTAAGAGTTTGCTTTAAAAAGAGAAGTTATGATAACATTAATCCGGAAAAGTTACAACCCTGTAACCGGGTACGATTATGAATGCTCAAGTCTGCTTTTCCACGCAAAAGACTGGAGAAATAAGGTAAATGAAGACACAGGCATGAGAATACACGAACTATCAAAAAAAATAAATGTAAGCAGCAAGGAGATCATTGCAAAACTGGCAGGCCTCAACATACCGGTTAAGTCACATATGTCAACTATTGATGATGAGACTGCAAAAAAACTGTCAGACCTCTATTCAAAAGGCAAACCATCCGGAGTCAAGGAGAAAGCGCCGTCCGGCACGACAAAGGAAAAAGCCCCGAAACCCGCTCCTGCAAAGACAAAGGCGGTAAAAAAGACAAAAGAGCCCAAAGCAAAACCTGAGAAAAAGGAAGTGCCTGAGGCCAGGAAAAAAGACCTGAAAAAGCCGGCAATCAGACAGCCTGATATTTCAGATAAAGAAGAGCCGTCAATTGAAGAAGATGAAGTTATCGTTCCTGACAGGTTCAGGAAAGAGATAGACACTGACAAGCTCACAAAAATGAAGGTAAAGCCCGGGATGCAGCGGGCATTTGATTCAATACGGAGGGTGGAAGTCAATAAAAAGGGGCCTGACTTTCGTCCCCGTTTCAAAAAACACGACAAAAGACAGCCTGTCAAAAAGGCCGAGCCTGTGGAGGCCCCCGCAGCGACCGCACCGAGAAAAAGAGTCCTGAAATTTCAGGAAGGGTCCACTGTCAAGGAGTTTTCAGAACTGACCGGGCAGAAGCTCAATGACGTAATGAAGAAATTCATGGAGCTCGGCTACATGCCCACAATCAATCAGCCCCTGGATGCAGATGCAGCGCAGATTGTTGCAGAATCCTTCGGCATCAAGATTGAACTGACGAGTATCGAAGATGAGGAAGCATTTCTCGAACAGGAAGAAGTTGATGAAAAGGCACTCAGCCCCCGTCCTCCGATTGTAACGATTATGGGGCATGTAGATCACGGCAAAACTACTTTGCTTGATGCAATAAGAGAGACAAAAGTGACCGAAACCGAGGCCGGAGGAATCACCCAGCATATCGGGGCATACAAAGTAAAACTGAAGGGCAAGGAGATCGCATTTCTCGACACCCCGGGACATGAAGCATTTACCATGATGCGCGCCAGGGGTGCGAAAGTGACTGATATCGTAATACTGGTCGTGGCCGCTGACGACAGTGTCATGCCGCAGACAATCGAAGCGATAGACCATGCAAAGGCGGCAAACGTTCCCATTGTCGTTGCTGTAAACAAAATCGACAAGCCCGAGGCGAATGTTGATAAGGTTAAGACAGAGCTCTCCCAGCGGGACGTTGCTCCCGAGGACTGGGGAGGGAAGAACATATTTGTTGAAGTTTCAGCAAAACAGAAAAAAGGTATTGACCAGCTTCTTGAAATGATCCTTCTTCAGGCCGAGATGATGGAGCTGAAAGCTGATTATACAAGGCCGGCCCGGGGAACCGTTGTGGAAGCAAAACTTGACCGCGGCAGGGGCCCTGTCGGGACAGTGCTGATAAATTCCGGGATACTGAAAACCGGAGACGCTTTCCTTGTCGGAACAATTGCCGGAAAGGTTCGGGCGCTCATCGATGACAACGGCAAAAAGATTGACCAGGCGGGTCCTTCAACGCCGGTTGAAGTCATCGGGTTTCCGGAGGTGCCGCATGCCGGTGACATCTTTGCTGTAATGGAAGATGAGAGAAAGGCACGGCAGA
>Ga0111163_1040_pt1 | contig 12584 bp, 12 predicted proteins | sample DeeMarSeWOR28_12_FD_80262 | JGI IMG/M metagenome (GOLD analysis project Ga0111163, IMG submission 80262) | Nitrospira bacterium SG8_35_4 | reverse complement strand
GGTCACACGCTTGCTGGATATGGGAATTGAGGGCTTTCTGGTCTCATCATCGCTCATAGGGGTGCTGGCCCAGAGACTGGTCAGGGTAATATGTCCGAAATGCAAGGAGCCCTATGCCCCTCCTCAGGAGCTCGTGGACAAGGTTCCATTTCTGGCCGACACGGTCACGTATTATGGCACGGGATGTGATGAATGCAGGGGTACGGGATATCGCGGCAGAACAGGAATTTTTGAATTGATGGTGATAACTGACGAAATCAGACGCCTGGTGCTTGAGAGGGCGAGTTCGGACAAGATCCGGCAGGAGGCGGTTGCCGGGGGGATGCAGATTTTGCGCGAAAGCGGCATGCAGAAAGTGAAGGAAGGGGACACGACCATTGAAGAAGTCCTGAGAGTAACACAGGAAGGTGCATAGTGGAAACGTTTAGGTACGAGGCAACAACAAGGGACGGTAATATTATCTCAGGAACAATAGAAGGGGTCAACGAGCGTCTTGCCGTAGAACGCATCCAGGAGATGGGATATTTCCCGTTGAAGGTCCAGAAGAGCGTTGAGGGTGAAAGCCTTATTCAGCGGCTCCAATTGATGGTTGAGGGCGGGGTCAGGGAAAAAGATATTATGACCTTCACCTATCAGCTCGGGGTACTGCTTGAGGCAGGGTTCCCTCTGGACAGATCACTGTCAATTCTTTCCGGTCTGTCCGAGAAAAAAAAACTGCGGGAGCTTATTGCTGATTTAATCTCACATGTAAGAAGCGGCAAGTCCTTCTCAGAGGCCCTGTCCAGGTTCCCGTCTGTTTTCCCGCCGTTCTATGTCAACATGGTCAAGGCCGGGGAGGCAGGAGGATTTCTTGAGGAAACGATATCGAGGCTGGTTGTGTATCTCGAAAATTCTGAAAGCATTAAATCGGATGTCAGATCGGCCCTGATTTATCCTTCTCTGCTCAGTTTTGTCGGCGGAACGGCCATCGTGATTCTGCTGACCTTTGTCATCCCTCAATTCACAAAGATATTCAGTGACATGGGGCAGGCCCTCCCATTACCGACAGTCATTCTGCTCGCCATCAGTGAGGGGATGATAGAGTACTGGTGGCTGATCCTGATTGTTGTGTCCGGGACTGTTTTTGGAATAAGAAAGTACATCAGCAGTGAAAACGGAAGGCGTCGATGGGACGAGTTGAAATTCAGGCTGCCGGTTTTCGGGAAGCTGTTTAAGGAAACAGCCGTAGCGAGGTTTTCGAGGACGCTCGGGACGCTCCTGAACAGCGGAGTTCCGATCCTGAATGCGCTCCAGATCGTACAGGGGACGCTTGGAAGCGACAGAATCGCGCAGGCGATTGCTGCGGTGAAAGAATCGGCGAGACGCGGCAAGGGGATTTCAGAGCCTCTTTCGAATACCGAAATATTTCCTCCCATTGCAGTGCATATGATAACCGTTGGGGAGGAAACCGGGAAGCTTGATGCAATGTTTATGAAGATAGCCGACCGGTTTGATATTGAAGTTCGCAACACGATAAAGCGAATGCTCGCCCTGCTGGAGCCGGCCCTTATATTATTCATGGGGATCGTGGTTGGATTTATTGTTATCTCCATGCTCATGGCAATTTTCAGCATCAATGAATTGCCGTTTTAGCAGTACGGTGAAATGCCGCGCTGGCGGAAGGAATCAACTATGAATTTAAACAAAAAAATAAATTAATTTGAGGCGAACAAGGGGAGGTGGACATGAAGAAAAAGCAAAGAGCTAAAGTGCTTCGGAATCAGTATGGTTTGACAATGATCGAGATTATGGTGGTGATGATAATCATCGGTCTCCTGGCGGCTCTTGTTGCCCCGAGGATGTTTGGAAAACTGGGGAAGGCAAAGACGAATGCAGCTTTTGCTCAAATAGAGATGCTCGGAACGGCACTCGATTCTTTCCGTCTGGATGTCGGACGGTACCCGACTACATCCGAAGGCCTTGAAGCACTTCTTTCTCCGGTATCCGGTGCGGACGAATGGAACGGACCATACTTAAAGAAGAATGAGATACCGCAGGACCCCTGGGGTGTCGATTATATTTATCAGTCACCGGGAAATCACGGAGATTACGATCTCGCCTCACTCGGCGCTGACAAGGCTGAAGGAGGGGAAGGAGAGAACCGGGATATTGTAAGCTGGAAGGGGCTTGATTAAAAGGCAGACCCGTGAAGGCAGAAGGATGAATTCAAAGTCAGAAATTCAAAAAGCGGGCAACAAACGGGCCAGCAGGACATCCTTCGTTTCCCAATCGACCGGGTTCACCCTGGTTGAGGTTGTAATCGTACTGATTATCATGGCTGTTGGAGCTGCCATTGCAGGCATAGCAATAACCTCCGGTTCGGGGCTTACGATCAGGACCTTTGCCCGGGAATTGTCCGCCACGCTCCGCTATGCCCGCAATCACGCGGTTTCTGAAAAACATGCATTCTGCTTTGTGATTAACAAGGATGAGGGACTGTACCGGTTATACGGTGATAAAGTTGATGAGGAAGGTTCGCTGCTTCCGGTTATAGAGAAGCCGATACCGGAAGATATAGAAGTGGTGATCAATAGTGAGGATGAGGAATTCTTTGAGGTCGAGTTCTTTCCTCACGGCAACACCTCCGGCGGTGTTATTGAGGTGCAGAACAAAAAAGGAAAAGTCCTTTTTATATCGGTAAACAGATTGAGCGGCAAGATAGAAGTGAAAGAGAGAGAATGAAAACAAACACAGGGAGATTGCCCCATAATGGCGGCTTCACGCTTATGGAAGTGCTTGTTGCCGGGGTTATAATGACAATCAGTTTCGTTCTTGTCATGCAGCTCTTTTCCAGGGGACAGCGGCTGAGCAAGAATTCATGCAACTATACGCGTGCGGTTGTCCATGCAAAAGACAAGATGGAAGAGATCTCGCCTGCTCCCGAAACAGACAGCGGTGAATTTGAGGACGGCTTCACATGGGAGGCAATTGTTGAGCCCTTTGCAACGCCTGAAAAGGATGGAGAGCAATCTCTTTTCAGTTTAATAATCATTAAAGTAAAAATCATCTGGGATGATAATAACAAAGAGCATTCCGTTGAGCTTGTGACACTGAAGACGGTGCCTGCAGAGCAGATTCTGTGAAATATCAGCAGTAAGTATTCAGTAGTCTGTGGTCGGAGATTGGAATGAAGCAAATAAACGGAAGAATGACAAAAGGAGAAGGTGGAATGATTCCCTTCACACAGAAGGTGAGGGGGAATTCGGGATTTACCCTGTTTGAAGTTGTCATTGCCTTCATGATCCTGACGCTTGTGCTGCTTGGCATAGGACAGGGACTGTATATCAGTCAGAACGCCTGGGAACGGGGTGAGGCCGAGACGGGTGAAACACAGAGACTGCGGATACTGTCCGCGATGCTTTCGCAGCAGCTGAAATCTGCCCATCCCTATAATATAAAAGTCGATAATAAAGGAGTTGTCCTTTTTGAAGGAGAGGAGGATTCGATACTGTTTGCGACCGCCCTGGCTGATCATACATACGGTGGCTTTAAATGGGTCAGGTACTCTTTTAAGGACGGCGCCCTTTTCTATAAAGAAGGGATGCTTCCTGACAAGGAAGTGATTAAACATGTTGATGACGATGAGGAGCTGCTCGAATCAGATATAGAGAACGTGAAATTTGAATATTATTTTGCGAAGGAAGAACAGTGGCAGGATTCATGGGGTATGGATGAAGGCATGCCGGATGCCGTCAAAATAACAGTCGCCCCCTTTGAACCTTTTCTTGTTTATATAGCCAACGCGCGGCAGACCAAAAAGATCGGGGGCGGATAATGGCATCTGCTCAGGGTGACAAGACAGTCAAATTATTCCATAAAAAACTGGCCGGGGACGAGACCGGAGGGATGGCTGTGATCCTCGTCATATGGATTGTCGTCATACTCATGGCCATGGTCGGAGAGTTTACCTATTCCATGCGGACCGAGATTAACATTACGAGGAACTTCAAGGAGGAAGAGGAAGCCTATCAGCTGGCCATTGCGGGCATTGAACAGGCAAAGCTTGAACTCCTGTCGGTGAATGATTTGCGGGGGATCCATTTTGGAGAGGACAAAGTGCTGATTCTCGATCCTGAGGACGAAGTACTTCCTGAAAGAAAGAGAGAACTCGGCAGGGGAAGCTTTGAATACACCATAACAGACGAAGACGGGAAACTGAACATTAACGGTGCGACACAGGAGCAGTTAAAGTCTGTATTTCTGGACAGCGGCGTTGAGGCAGAAGACGTGGATACGATCGTTGATTCTATCCTCGACTGGATAGATACGAATGATCTTCACAGGCTCAACGGCGCAGAGGAGGACTATTATCAGTCCCTGGACAAGCCGTACAGCTGCAAGGACGCTCCATTTGAAGCAATTGAAGAACTGCTTCTTGTTAAGGGGATGACAACCGAAATTTTCTACGGATCGCATGCCGTTAAAAAAACGTCGGGGGCAGAGAAAGAGGAGGATGAAGCGGGATTCAGCGGTGTCGTCAATCTGATGACGGTCGTCGGTGCAGGCCCCATAAATATTAACACATCACCTGAACCGGTGCTTACTGCTGTCCTGGGGGAGACTGTGGCAAACACTATTATTCCGCAGAGAGAGATTTCTCCCTTGTTGAATGCCGTATCAAACGGGAAGGTGGACTCTCAATATTTTAGGATTACGTCAACAGGCAAAAATTCGGACGGATCGATTACAAGGACGATAAAGACGGTCGTGCTGAGACAGCCGAATAATTTAGTGACACTCTACTGGAATGACAATGTTGTCGAATAAGATGTTCGGGACATTTCTTGGACTGGAGTTCAGAGAGGATTCTGTTATCCTGACCTATGTCAATAACAGTTTTTCCGGGATGACGCTGCTGTCGTCATCGATGTTTCCTTTCAGCGGGATTGATGAGGAAATAACTGCCGTCAAGGAATACATGAGCCGGCATGTCAATAAGGTAAACGGCATCTTTATCTGTATGCCGGACAAATGGGCCATCACAAAATTTATTCGGGTGCCGTCGACGAGGGGGAAGGGTACGCTCGAACAGTTAATGAGCTTTGAAGTTGAGCGGCATATTCCTTTTACCCTTGAAGATATTGTGTATGACTTCCAGGTTGTTGATGAAGCGGAGAAACAGTATGCCATTGTCTTTACGGCCGTGCGGAAACTCAAGGTCGAATTTATTAAGGAAACACTGGACAAGCTTGCACTGAAGCCTGACCTGATCACCACTGCTTCATTTGCAATATTCAATGCGGTTGAACTCAGCGGTACAGCAGCGGGTGGCTGGCAGCATGCTCTCGGATTGACAGGAAAATCAAGCCAAACCGGCAAGAAGGGTGAAACGAATATTCTGCTTTATATAGAGAAGTCCCAGATAATCTCATCCATTATTCATAACGGAATCTATAAAAATATAAAATCATTTTCTTTTGAAGAAAACGAAATTGATGCTCTTGCCGAAGACCTGGGGCACCATGTAAACGAAATGAAGCAGTCTCTCGGATTTGAGAAGATTGACAAACTTTTACTCGCCGGCGATGCGCCCCTCATTTCGGACAAATCCGGACTGCTCGCAGAGCGGCTGGGCGTGAATATCGAAACGCTGAATGAGCTGTCTGCCTTTGAAGGTGATCTCAAAGATATTGAATTAAGGGGGCTTGCTCCTTCAGTCGGCGCCTGTTTTATCGGGCTCGGTATGGGAGATTTCAGTATTAACATGATGCCGCACAGGAGGGGCCATCATGTTAACAGGAAGGCCCCGATCGTTGCCCAGATATTTGCCGGTATCATCGTTCTCCTTCTAATAGCCATAGGATCTGCTGAATATGTGAAGAATAAAAAGTACCTGGCAGATATCGATGAGGCATTGAAAAAAAATGAACCTGAAATAGCGGTGCTTGAGGAAATCACTTCGAATATAAATCTCTTCAGGGAGAGGAAGGCCCTTTTGCAGGCAGTCAGGGGAAATGAGCTCGCGCTGGAAGTGCTGGCCGAACTGACCGGGATTCTGCCGCAGGATGCGTGGATTACGAACCTTCATTACAAGGGATTAAAAACGAATGACAGGAAAGAGAAGGGGGGAGAACTGGTAATAAGCGGTTTTGCCGCTTCGTCTTCGGCATTGCTTCCGCTTTTGGAAGACTCCCCCTATTTTGAAAAAGTGGAATTTGTCGGTCCCATAAAGAAAACAAAAGACAAGGAGGGGTTTAAACTCAAGGCCGGGATTGTGCTACCGGGAAGCAGTGAAGAAGAGAAGGCAGAGAACCCTCTTGAGGGAGAAAACAATAATTCTAAGCTCGATACTCCTCAGTAATGCCGGCGCATGCGCCGGGTGTCCACGCTCAGGAGGGCTGGCGGTCAGGGTATAAATTATGGCGATAAATATATTATCAAAGATCAGCGAACGGGAAAGGAAGTTCATCGTTCTTGGTGGAATTGCGGTATTTCTGATCATAGTGTATCACGTGTACGGGCTGTATTCGGATTTCAAAATTCAGGCAGAGGAGTATTCCGGGACACGAGTTCTCATGCTCGAAAAACAGCTGGCAAAACTGACCGACAGGGAAAGCCTCGAAAAACGAGCCGATGAGATCAAGAAGGAAGTAGCCGGATATGAAATGCTGTTTTTGAGAGGGAACAAGCCGCCCGTCGCAGCCGCAGAACTGCAACAGACCATTAAAGATATCGCGTCTTCGTTAAGTATAGAGATACGGCTTGAACGGGCCCTGAATCCAGTGGATGAGGATTTTTTTATGTCCGTCCCTGTTGAAATAGGGTTTACCTCATCGACAGCCAGATTAAAGAGTCTGCTGGAGCGGTTGAGGGCAACGCCATTTTTGATTAATATAACCGAGATGCAGGTGAGGGTGCTGAATGTCAGCAAGCCCGAGGATATTAATGTGACCCTGGTTGTGTCCGGATACATTAAAAAACCGATGGATGACAAAAACGGGTCAAAAGAGGCGAAGAATGTTTCGTAATTTCCTGGCGATTAACGCGGTCCTTTTTATTATTGCGTCCTTCCTCGGGGCCGAACTCTATGGCACGCTGAACCGGCGTATGGAGGTTCCGACAGAACCGCCGGTCACGACAGAGAAGACGGAGACACGGGGCGATGAAAAAAGGGCGCCATTTGTCAGTCCGAAATCCTTTGATATCATAGCGAGCGCAAACCTGTTCAACCCTGACAGGACCAGCAAGAAGGAAGAAGAAAAAGTTGTCGCAACTCCGCAGCCGAAGAACCAGCCAAAGCTGTTCGGTACTATTCTTATAGGGGACCGGAAGCTTGCGATCCTGGAAGATCCCGGTACACGGGAGAGGAAGACTTTCGGGCTGAATGAGTCTGTTGGAGGTTACCGTATTTCAGAAATATCGGAAAATAAGGTCGTGCTGTCGTGGAGCGGGGAGGAAGTAACCATACAATTACGGGAAGACAAGGGGGTAAAGCCGCTGCCGCAGAGAACTCTACCGCAGAAGACAGTGCAAAGGAGGACTGCACCGCGTGCGCCACGCGACCAGAGCGCTGAGCAGCGCAGGCGCCGCAGACCGAGACGCACGAGAACGAATGTCCCTGCGCCACCGAGCCATGCGGAGACTCTGGAAAGTGAAGAACGTTAAGAGGTCTTAAGTGAAATTCCCCTGTCCACTCCCGGTGTGGACACCATTGAAGCAGGCAGAGGGGATTCATTCATATCCGATTTGAGTACTTCCGCGCTCTCGAACTTCTACACTTGCTAACTTTCAGGTTTCCGGACTTTCGAACTTCCGCGCTTTCAGACGTCCGTGCTTCCATTACGGTGTTTCTATGCCGAGGGATTTGATCTTGCGATGGAGGTTGCTTCTTTCGATCTCGAGTTCTTCAGCGGTCTTTGAGACATTCCAGGTATTTTCCTGGAGCTTTTTCAGAATAAATTCCTTTTCAAACTGCTCGCGGGCTTCCCGTAATGTTTTGAACGCCGAGTAATCAGCCTTGACGCCCCTGACCGGCTGGATATCCTTCACTTCGATGACGTCTGAAGTGTGCATGATCACAAAACGCTCAATCGTGTTTTTTAACTCCCTCACATTGCCGGGCCAGTCATACTCCATCAGGGCCCGCAGCGTCGATTTGCTCACTTTCTTGGGTTTCTGTCCGTACAGCCGGGCGAAATTATTCAGGAAGTAATCGACCAGCAGCGGTATGTCGTCCTTCCGCTCCCTGAGGGAGGGAACGAACATCGGTATGACGTTGAGCCTGAAATAGAGGTCTTCCCTGAATTTTGAATTCTTGATTTCTTCCTCGAGGTCCTTGTTCGTGGCTGCGACGATCCGTACATCGACTTTAATTTTTTTGCTGCCACCTACCCGCTGAAACTCCTGAGTTTCAATGACCCTGAGCACTTTTGCCTGTGTGGCAAATGACATGTCACCGATTTCATCGAGAAAAAGCGTGCCTTCATGGGCGAGTTCAAACTTCCCTTTTTTGCTTTCGAATGCTCCGGTAAAAGACCCCTTCTCATGGCCAAAGAGTTCGCTTTCGATAAGCTCATGGGGAATTGCGGCGCAGTTGACTTCGATGAAATCCTTTTTGCGTCTGTCGCTGCCGTTATGCAGCGCGCGGGCAACGAGTTCCTTGCCGGACCCGCTTTCTCCGATAATGAGGACCCTGCCCTGTGAGTCCGCTGCCTTGCCGATCCTCTCCTTGAGTTCGAGCATGCTCGGACTTTCACCGATAATCTCCCACTCACGGGACATTGTATTTCTGAGCGCTATATTTTCCTTTTCGAGCCGCTGTTTTTCGAGGGCATTCCTGACGAGTATGAGCACTTTTTCGAGGGAGAGGGGTTTCTCGAGAAAATCATAGGCCCCGAGTTTTATGGCATCAACAGCAGTGTCTATCTTGCTGTGGCCCGAGATCATTATGACACAAACGTCCCTCTTCTTCTCCCTGAGCAGCTGGAGTGTTTCAATGCCGTCTTTTCCGGGCATCCAGACATCGAGCAGCACAACATCCGGAGAAATATCATCGAACTGAGCAAGGGCTTTTTCCCCTGATGATGCAGTGACAACGTCATAGCCTTCATCTTCGAGAATACCGCTCAGGGTTTCTAAGATACTTTCTTCATCGTCAACAAGAAGAATTGTTGCTTTGGTTACCTTACTCATGCATTCACCGGTTCTCCTGTTTCAAAAAAATTATTCAATTATACCAGAAATATAAGAGGTAAGGGGCAAAGGGAGCAATTGACCACACCGGGAGTGGCCTCATCTTTTCCGCTGCCACTCCCGGTGTGGTCAAAAGACAGCTGCCTACAGACTTCAGACTACTGATTACAGATTACTGCCTTTACCCTACCGGCAGTTCAATAATGAACTGGGTCCCTTTGGGTTTGTTGTCCTGGACCCTGATGTATCCCCTGTGTTTGGATATGATGCTGTTGACAATGGCGAGACCCAGGCCTGTCCCGTCTTTTTTGGTCGAGAAATACGGGAAGAATAGTTTCTCCTTATCTTCTGTTTTGATGCCCATTCCATCATCGATCACCTCTATCCTGATCAGGTCCATTGATGAATTATAGTAGGCGTTGATCCATATCTTTAATGTGCTTGCCTGGACAGCATTATCAATCAGGTTGATCAGCGCCATCTTGATCTGTTTTTTATCGATCTCGATATCAGGCATGTTTGAATGAAAGGATGTAATAATTTCAACTTCCCGCAGATCACCGTAGAGCTCAACGACTTCTTCAATGATCGCTTTAATATTTGTGGGTTCAAGGTTAATCTTCGGCATCTTGCCGAACCTCGAAAACTCATCGACCAGTGAGCGGAGGCTGTTGACCTCTTTAACGATGGTTTTCGCTGAGCGGTTCAGAACTTCCTCAAAGTCATCTGACCGGTCATTCCATTTTTTCAGGAGCCGCTCGGCAGAGAGCCTGATCGGGGTGAGGGGGTTTTTGATTTCGTGGGCTATTCTCTTAGCGACCTCCTGCCATGCAAGCGCCCGCTGCGCCATAATGATCTCGGTCAGGTTGTCGAAGACAGCCAGGGTACCGACAAACCTGTTTTCGGAATCCATGATTATCGTCATAAATACCCTCAAATCCATCGGCCTGCCGTTAATATAAATGTGGATTTCGCGCTCAACAGAGCCGAATCCCTTTTCACTCAGATTCCGGACCATGACACTCAAATCGTCGGACCGAAGTTGACCGAGCAGTTCTCTGTAGCTCTTGCCTTCAATGCTGCCCCGGTCGATGCTCAGCATGGAACATGCAGCATTATTCAGCGTTATGATGCCCCCGCTCCGGTCGAAGAAAATAACGCCTGTGTTTATGCTCTCGAGAATCGATTCCATTCTTAACCTGCTCCGGTCAGAATCACGGTAGGCCTTTTCGATCGACTGCTTGCCCTCCTTGATGTCATCGAGCATTTTGTTGAATGAATTAATGAGCAATCCGATTTCATCGTCCCTTTTGAAATCAATTCTGAAATCGAGGTTGCCGTGCGCGACGGTCTCTGTGGCTTCGGCAAGAGACTGTATCGGTACGGTTATCCCCTTGGCGATTCGCAGCGATACCCACAATGCCAGAAAGATAATGATCAGGGTCGCGATGGTGAGCATGAGGAAGTAGAGAAACCTGATCGGATTCTGCTGGATATTGGTCTGCACATAATCGTTAAAGGCCCTCTGGATGGATTCCATTTTCATTACGACATCCATGGGGATGACGGTCTCGACAACGACGACCCCGCTTATAGTTCCATCTTTGCTGACCGGTGAGGCTGCTTTTATGATATCTCCGTTTTCTGTTGATACGATATCTGTCCCGGCGGTGCCCTGAAAGGCCGAATCAACAAGGTTTGAGCCGTCGGGATTTATCAGCAGGTAGCTGTTAAAGCCGGGAATGTCTTCTTTCGTCAGGATACCGCTGTTGAGGAGGTTGTTGTTTGAGGCGAGAAGCTGGGCATATTTTGCCGCATTCTGCCTCTCCTTGAAATAGAGGGTCTTTGCAATGTCCATTGATTCGTAAATCGGTTTCTGTATCTCGAGCGAAAACCATGTATCAATCGAATTATTGATCAACTGATTGGACAGGATGAACAGCAGAACGGAAGGAATCAGCACGAGGCCGAGAAAGGATACGACCAGCTTGGTCCTGAACTTGGACCCTATTGTTTTCCGTTTTTTCTCATCATATACATTAAAGAGATTGCGGACGACAAAGAATATGAGCAAAAGCAGATAAAGGAGTATGTTGACCGCTATAAAAATCAGGCCGACTTTTATAAGGAGAGAGCCGTGTTCAATCCCGAGATAATTAAGCACCGCGCCGGTCGTAATGATTCCGACGACGCTGAAAATCAGAAAACCCAGGATTACTTTCAGGTTCTTCATCTGGTCTCTCCAATGGGAAATGGCTCTGATTCTCTGGCTATGGTCATATCAACCTCAGGGACAAGGTGCGACAGCAGACCCATGACCGGCAGACGGTCAATGCTCCTCGATTCCACGATTACTCTTATATAATATCTTGCCGGCTCAAGGTGTCGTACATTTGCGAGATTAATTTCGTTTACACTGAATATCCAGTTTCTGACCTGCGCATAATTTTTGAATTTATTGTCTGTGCGGTTAATCCCGTCAAATGATGATGTCCAGAACTGATCGCGAAGGTTATCATATTTTATTGTTTTTCTGATTTTTTTCGAAACAACAAACTCGTCAGGCCAGAACTTCCATTCACGGATCAGCTCCATGGTAAAGACAATCTCTTTCTCAATCCCTGATTTAATCGTTGATTCAAGCTCTGTGGCATTGGCAACAGCAATATTGACGACGATATCATTATTGATAGTCTGGAGAAAACCAGTGATATTAGGGGGAAGGGCATGCGATGATGATTCCGGGAACAAGAGGAAAAATGCGCAGGACAGGATGAATATAAGGTTTCGCATATATTTTTTAACGTTATCCTGAAAATTTATTTTGATTATACCATAGTCGATTGTCCGCAGTGCCACAGTACCCGGCGTGGCAGTGCCACGGAAGAGGCAGGTCATTCGTTCGAGGCAGCGCGGATTACGGCCGACGGATAACGGATAACAGGCTGAGCACTGGCGGGCCCACGTTTTTCTCTTCGGTGCGCGATCATGAGTGCACCATGAAGAGCAGCCAACTTCCTGTTTTTATTTGGCTATTTGTCATTAAAGGCCATCCTGAAACCGGCGGATGTGGACATTCAAATATTATCAATGATAGCATAGTGGTGAAACCACTGAGTGATCAGAAATAACGCTATTAATCACTGTTAAGGAATAAGTCTTCCGATCGTATACTGATAAATGAGATTGACAATTTTTTCCCGGCTGGTTGTCGGGTACCTTGCAATATTTATACTGGCTATGGCCGTTATAATATATGCAATAGCACAGCTTCGTCAGCTTGAATATATCACACACTCCATCCTCAGTGTTGACATTGGCGTGTTAACGTATGATCAGAAGCTTACTGACATCCTTCTGTCACTGATACGGTACGAGAAAAAATTCATTGTAGACAATGATGTAGAATTGTA
>Ga0111163_1039_pt1 | contig 12771 bp, 3 predicted proteins | sample DeeMarSeWOR28_12_FD_80262 | JGI IMG/M metagenome (GOLD analysis project Ga0111163, IMG submission 80262) | Nitrospira bacterium SG8_35_4 | reverse complement strand
CTTATGAAAACTCAATTACTTACACAACATCTCTGCCGGAGATTGCCGGAAAGAGAGTTACCCTTTCTTATGCACCTGCCACACCCGATGATGCCCAGGTGATGTCAAATGCGGATAGCATTCTCGAGTTTCCGGCCTATTTAGTAAAGGTAATTCCTGAGCTTAAGATTGAGGGGCAGACTGTTGCCAGTGGAGAAAGCATCGGCATGGGACAGCATCAATCATTTCAGATAGCGTTTTCCAATCCGCATAATATGCTCGACCGGATTGACAACATTGTACAGGCAGGGGAGTATTATGCAGTGGGCTTAAACATAAATAATGTCTCATTTCAATATGTCTCTGACCGTGTGAACAACTGGCAGCCTGACCTTTCTGATGCGAGGGATGACAGGTTAGGCGAATTATTACATATTGCAGCCATGTTCCATTTTGCCAGGCTGGACCATTTTATGGATGAATTATCGAGATCAGATAATATTGTAAATCTCAGGCACCCGTCAGAGTCAATGGCTGGAATGAGCTTTCATACAGATTATCTGTTTGAGACGCCGACAACCGTATCTTCGGTTGCGCTCACTATGGATGTAGACCGCGACGTAACATACCCTGCTTCGCGAACAAATAACAGTGACGCAGAAAGCTGGTTTATGATCCAGAAAGGACTGCGCTCATCAAGTCTGGAACATTTTACCTTTGAAGAACTCATGGGATTTGACGCTGTCTCGACAGTCAGGATGTTTGCCTTGGCTAATCAGCAGAGTGTGCCGATATATATTGTTAATAGTGACAATTCCGAACGGGTTCCGGAATTACAGATAGCATCTGCTGAAAAGCAGAATATCTTAAACGCAATTTATACAGGAAAAACCGTGCTGGTACCAGAGAAAGAAATTCAGTATCTGGATTATTCGGGCATAGGCTATGCAGTCATCGATCCCGGGAGCGGAGCCGGAGCCTATATGATCAGCGGAGGGCTGAACGGCGGGAGCACTGCCATCAAGGATGGTGAAACGGTGAGGGAGAGATTGAAGGAGTTAGTGGATCTGGGGCAAGAGTTATTGGGAAAAAAAGGTAAATATATTGGATCCGGTTATAAAATATCCATTGAATATATTTTAAGTAAATATCCTCATATCGCTGATTCTGCTGCAACAGAATTCCCGGAATTTGATATATGGTCCAGATATGTGCTGAATTTTAAAGACATCAAAGAGTGTGATTCATGTGATGTGAGGATTAAAGCTATAATGGGGCAACAGATTCTGTATTACTCGATAATCATGACGATGGATATTACTGATCCGGTTTATTGAAAAATTGATAAAACAAAGGGAGGTTTTATGAAGAATGTTACAAAAGCTTTGCTACTCATTTTAACAGTAATTATTTTTCTTATGACCGCATGTTCTAAATATGAGGAACCCGCACCTTTTTTTGATGGATTATTTCTGGATTATAAAATTGGCGAGATTAAAAGAATATTTAACTTCAATATTATTGATAATAATAGTTTCAAAATTGTTAAAACAGATGTAGACGATGTTTTAGGTAATACTTCTATAGAATTGTTTATTGATGGCAATGGAAGGGTCTACAAGAGCAATTCTTCAAAATATGAAGGAAAATATTCACTTGTTTGGATACCTGTACACCAAATGAAAATAGGGGATACCTTTGATGATGGGTATAAGGTCCTGCGGAAGGACAAATGGAAGAAATGGGAGGTGCTGGTTATTAAAAATCCCATTTACAATGAAGAGCAGTACTTTGAATTAAATACAGGGTATCTGGTTGGCGTGAAAGGGAGCGTAGAAGTGAACCTTGTAAACACCAACGCTGATATTCCGACTGTCGAATAGCATAAACAGGCTGCAATAATTATTTATCCCTTTTTCTATAAAAAAGGGGAATTTTAGGGGACATGGCTATGTACACACGAAAAGCATCGCTTTATCTGGTAAGCTGTTTTTTCTTTATGGTTTTAACCTTACTCAATTCTCCTGTAGCAAATGCTCAAAGTAATGCGATAACTGATGGGTTAAACTGGCTCCTTGCAAATCAGAACGCAGACGGCAGCTGGTCGCAAGGGGTCCGTCAATATCTGGATACGTATAGCTCGCTTGAAGCATTGCAGCACATTGATCCTGAAAATCCTGCTGTGAGTCGGGGAATCAGCTGGCTTGTCGGTCAAAGCGCAGATACTTCTGATGAACTGGCCAGCAAAATAATTATCCTGTCACTATCTGAAAACGATACTTCCTCAGACCTTGAGGCATTGTTGAGTTTCATACATGATGATACTGGATGGGGGGCTGATGGTGATTTTTTGAGCGAAGTTTTTGACACAACCCTTGCGCTGCGTGCCCTCATATCTGCCGGTCATGCCGAACAGGACTTAATCGGCAGTGCAATGAGGTATTTGATTGATCTGGAGAACGCTGACGGTGGATGGGGTCTCTATGAAGGCACTGACAGCAATGTATACATGACCGCTCTCGTATCATCAGCTCTCCGCCAGTACAGAAGGAGCACGTTCATCACTGCTGCAATCAATAATGCAACTGACTATCTCGTCACGCAGCAAAACACTGACGGAGGATTCGGCTTACCGTATTCAACAATCTACGAGGCAGCCCTTGCGTACATGGCACTTGCAGGAGAAATTACCGATGGGACGGTAATTGGCAATGTAATCAATTATATAAAAACTGCACAGCGTGCTGACGGAAGCTGGAATGATGATCCTTATTCCACAGCCCTGGCCTTAATGGCGCTTTACATTGCGGATATCAACCTATCAAGACCTCCTGTAGTGCCAGCAACTGGATCAGTTACAGGTACGGTCATTGATTCATCTAGCAACCAGCCCTTAAACGGATTATCCGTTGTTCTTGTAAGTGACCCGTCAATCACTGCCACAACGGATGCAGCAGGGAGCTTCACACTAGCGTACGTCCCGGAGGGAACTCAGGAAGTATATTTCACTATTGCCGGATACAGTACTGCTGAAGTCCCGGTGGATATGACGGGAGGATCACTAATTGACATTGGAATTGTTTCACTTGCACCAAGCCTGACTGCCGGAATGATCAAGGGTACAGTAACAGATGCAAACTCAGGGGTGGCTCTAGAAGGCGTAACCATCAGCATTGACGGCTCATACAGCAGAAGCCTCCTAACTGATATTCGTGGAAACTTTGTCGTAAGCGGTGTTAGTCCCGGCAGTCTAATCATTGAAGCATCAAAAAGCGGGTACAATTCAGCAGCAGGTAGTGGGATTTTAACTGCCGGTGGAACCCTGCTGTTTTCCCCTCAACTGAGCGTAGAGACGCCCGTATCAACATCGGGCACTTTCACCGGTAGAGTACTTGACAGTGATGCATTTGTACCGATTACATCAGCTCAGGTAAGTATGTCTGGAATCACTCCTGTAAGGACGGATGTTCAGGGAGTATTCCTGATCGAAGATATTCATCCCGGGACATATACGGTTACTGTCTCGTCTTCAAACTGCGTAAGCCAGACATTTGAGGTCATGATTTCAGCGGGGGTTACCACTGACATGCAGACAATTTACCTCACTTCAATTTCTGCTGCTACAACAGTCAATGGTACGGTAACAGAGGCCTCAACCGGCAGCCCCCTGGGAGGGGTGGAAATTACAATTTCAGGCACAGCTTTGTCGGCGACTACAGATGCAGGCGGATCGTATACCATCCAGGGCATAGATTTGCAAACCTTTGATATGAGCGCTTCTGCTGCGGGATATAACAGTGCTGGCTTTACTATCAGCACAGACGATTCTGGTTTATACACAATAGATTTCATTCTCAACCCGAGTTCAATCAGTTCCCTTCAGATTGCGGGCATTGAAACTGACAGAGCAGGCTATGGTGCAAATGAGGACGTTCTCATTATTGCTAACATCGAAAATCAGGGTGCTACGGAAGTCCAGGGTACGGTCAGTGCAGAGATAGTGGACAGTGAGGGTGATGTTATTGCAGTGGTACATGCAGAATCATTTGACATAACTCTCCCTCCTGCAGCATCTGTTCAGTCTGAAATCGGCTGGAGCACCGGTCAGTTTCCTTCGGGAGAGTATTTCATCAGGGTCAGGGTACATGACCTGAATAGGGTTCCCCCTGAAAACTTTGCAGGAAATATCCTTGCTGAAAAGGTTGCCACTTTATCAATAACATCATCACTGGCACTAAGCGGCTCGATATCCTTGAGTCCACCCGTGACGCAGGTAGATACGCAGGTGCCCGTCGAAATAAGTGCTGCTGTAAGAAATACAGGGAACGCAATGATAAGCACAAATCTCCATTTAGAAGTAGCGCTAAACGCATCAGTAGTGTATACAGCCGACAAAAACCTTTCGGGACTCCCTGTCAACGATGTACAGGAACTGGACTTCGGAAACTTTGTCCCGCAGGAAGGCGGTGACTATACAGTCATACTGACCCCGGCAGAGCCGGCGATATCTTCTACTATATCAAAGAATCTTTATGTTGGAGATCACGCAACAGCTGTATTCACTGTGAATCCGGATAATGCAGTTGCAGGAGATGCCAATGTAATGGGGAAATTATCACTGAAAGGAATTACTGCAGCAATGGGATCTGTTGAGGACCCGCTTATTCCACTGATAAAAGGCGCCATACAAAAGGGAGTGCTCTGGCAGCAGGAAGTTGCGCTCAGCTGGCAAACGGGTCAACAATGTTACGGCTGTCATGTGCAGACCCAGACGATTATCGGTTCTGAGTTATCACGTGGAAAGGTCCTGGTTCATGATGACAGGACAGACCGGTTCCTTGATTATCTGAAACGCTGCCAGGGCGAAGACGGCATTGTCAAACACCGACCGCATGATACAATGGAAGAGCAGCCTATTACCAGTACCACATTTTTTGCATGGTCGCTTGCCTATTATCATGACGAAATCCGGATTCTCGATGCCCTGACAAAAGCGGTTGATTACCTGATTACACAGCAGGATGCATCAGGCGGCTGGATATCTGATGATCCGAATGAACGGGACCACTGGTGGAATGATTTTGGATGGACACAGCCCTCAAGCCCCTTTACCGCATACAATGTTATCGCCCTGGTAAAGGCATATCAGCTGACCGGAAATCCGGCGTACAAAGATGCGGTGGTCAGTGCAGTGGATTTCCTGTTAAACGCAGATCATGCCACCGGCAGTGTTACAGCATCTCACACTGTCATTGGTCTGATGGCAGCTTTTCCAATTATGGACGACAACGGATTGGCATCATCCATGGAGGCAAAGACAGATTCTGTACTAAATTATTTTACAAACAATCAGAATGCTGACGGAGGGTGGGGGATACATGCCGGAAATACAAGTGATCCGCTGATTTCAGCGCATGTTTTGTATGCTATGAGTCTTGCAGGAATAAGCGGTACAGATCCTTCACTCAGAAGCGGTACAATGTATCTTTTAAATTCCCAAAATCCGGATGGAACATGGTCAACGCAGTTTGTAAGACAACCGACATATCCTGACAGACATTTCGCTGCCACAACATGGGCAATCATCAGCCTGCCTTTTACCCTTGCGAGAATCGCCGGTGTTTCAGCTGATGTATCTGTAACACTCGGTTCTGATACAGTATTAAACAGCACTTCAGTCACACCCGCAAGCACAACCACAACAGGACAGGGCACAACATACCTGTGGGACTTCCAGGGATTACATGGAGAAGGGAAAGACCTCTATCTGGCGCTTACATTAAAGGATCTCGGACTTGGAGAATCAAGAATGACAGCTCAGGAGGCATATATTTCCTTTGAAAATGATTATCTTGGAACAGCAAATATTATCCCGATAGAGATTCCTCTTGTAACCGGAATTGCGCCCTTCAGTATAAGCGTATCCGCTGATAAGCGGGAATATGCAGCGAATGAAGAAGTGACCGCGACCGCAACGATTACCAATAGAAGCCCTGATCTCAAAAACCCGCAGCTTCAGTTCAGTATCGAAGACTCGCAGGGAAATATTGTTAAAAGTATCGGAACCTTTTCTGCTGAAAACCTTGCGCCTCAAAATAAGCCTCCATATCTGCGCGGATGGAATAACCGGGTAAAACTGACTATAGACCAGACAGCGGTTGACAATGATCTGACTGATTTCCCTGTCCGGATACACCTGAGTAATGCTTCGGGCATTACGGATAGAGATGTTTCCGGCATTATTGATCACCTAAAACCGGGGAGCGTGGATGATGAATTTAACGGAGTCAATGGTGACTTCCCTGATCCAGACAAATGGAGCATCTCGTACTTTGCAGAACTGCATAACGGACAGTTGAGAATTCCTGCCGCGGGTGCGTACAGGTCTGTCACGAGTAAATTTTCCTTGCACAATGATTTTGATATACGGGTTGATTATGGATTTGATCAATATCTAGAGGACGTTTCAGAGTGGGAGAGCATATTCAAGATGAAAGATGGAAGTGATTCAGGAAAACAACTTCTGATAAGCAGGAGGTATTCAGGAGTTCATGATATCGCCTTTAACAAAAGAGAAAATAACAACTGGTCCACTATAGGTCAATATAATACCACTGAACAGAGTGGACGGTTTCGGTTTACAAGGACAGGCAACATATTTACTGCCTATTACTGGAGTGGAACTGGCTGGACTTCGCTTGGCAGCCAAATGTACGGCTCATGGTCTGAATTCACTGTTGTTGAGTTTGCTTCCAATTCCTTTTCAACTAATCCTGAAAACGTTGTTCTCTTTGATAACTTCATGGTAAATGCAGGAGCAGTATCCTACAGCGGTTATAGTAAAAAAATCGCCGTAACAACATCAGACGGTAAAACCCAGTGCTCTGTTGAAATAGAAAACTGGGATGATATAAACAATGAGGCAAACCTGTGGGTAAAGGTCCCCTCAATCAGTTCTACAGAAGATACGACATTGTATCTCTACTATGACAGCATGCACCCTTTAAATACAGAATATATTGGAAATACTGGAGAATATCCTGCAACAAGGGTCTGGGACAATGCATATGCCGCTGTGTACCATATGGCTCAGAGCCCGTCTGATACTGTTCCGCAAATGAGGGATTCTACTGAAAACTATAACAGCGGTTCAGCATCATATACGATGAACAGCGGAAACATTATTGACGGACAGATAGGAAAGGCAATTAATTTCTCTTTCGATACCAGAGATGTAATAGACCTGGGTGAAAGCCGGGATTTTGATATTACAGATCAGTTGACGATTGAGGCAGCCGTCAGGCCCTCTCAATTTACAGACTGGGACAGGATCGTCTCAAAATCCTGGAGTGCTGATGTGTATCCTTGGAATACATTCTCACTAAACCTGAGCAACAATAACACAGGTTTCGAAAGTTTGAATTTCAGCATAGCAGCAGGCGGCACAGAATACGCTGTTTCATCTTCAAGGCAAATAAACGCAAATGACAGTACGTATGCAGCCGGAGTATATGACGGGACAAACTTGTATGTATATCTTGACGGACAGCAGGAGGCCTCTGCGCCCGTAACGGGATTGATAAATGTTAACAGCAATATTCCTGTACTGATAGGGAAGAATTACTGGCATCTCTACAATTCCTTTAACGGTGAAATAGACGAAGTAAGGATTTCTAATGTGGGCCGCTCTCCAGCGTGGATCAAGGCCACCCACTACAGCCACAGTGACAACCTGATCAGGTTTGGAGATGTAGAAACAGCAAATATTACTGATCCTGCCTCGTCACAGACCTATCCCATTACCTGGAACACAGGGGCTGCGCTTGCCGGCGATTATCAAATCAGGGCAAGCGTGTCTGAAAGTAGTCTATTTCTAACAGAAGGCCTTGATGACTTCACAATTCTGCCGGACATGACTCTTCTTTCCGGCGTTAGAACAGACAAAATAGAGTATTACGCAAATGAGAATGTACGTATCATTTCAACTATACAGAACAGAGGAGTGAACTATATCCTTGAAGATCTTACTGTTACTGTCACGGTAAAGGATGCATCAGGTCTGACGCTCCATACAGAAGATAGCATGCTAGGCATATTGACTCCTTCATCATATTACTCAATCAATACTTACTGGAATACCGCTACATATGCTCCGGGGGCTTACCCTGTTTCACTGGAGGTAAAGGACTCCACAGGCGCTATTCTTTCAACAGGCACTGTGGACCTTTCCATAAGCAGTGAAATAATACCGTCAAAACTCCTGATTGGAGGAATATTGGTGGACCAGCAGAGTCTGTTGCAGGGCACGCCTGTCAATATAAGCTACAGCATTACCAATGCCGGAAACATTGATCTGTCACAGGTCGATGCATCCATTCAGATAGTACATGTAGTTGAAATGACGCCATATGATACGTTCTTTGATCAGACAGCTCTGCTTAAAGGAGAATCATTCACAAACTCACAAACACTAAGCACGCAGACGTATACTGCAAAAGATTATCTTGTGGTATTAATGGCTTCCATAGACGGGGTTGAGGAAACACTCGCATCAACATATTTCAGAATAGAAGGAGCACCTTCTCCTCCATCACTGAACTGGCCAATCCACGGAGAGGATGTGGAAACGCTCATTCCTGATCTCATCGTCAACAACGCATCGGACCCGAATGACGACAAATTGACCTATGAATTTGAACTGTATGCTGACAGTTCATTGACAACATTGCTCGCAGCGAAAAGCGGGATTTTGGAGGATGTGAACTCAACTGCGTGGACAGTCCCCTATGAACTTGCAGAAAATGCCATGTACGTTTGGCGTGCAAGGACGTATGACGGGATCCTGTACGGTGACTGGATGATGCCTGCTGCTTTCAGGGTGAATGTAACAAATGAAGGTCCCACGGCTCCAACCGTGTTGAGTCCTCCGAACGGAGCTGCAGCAGATTCCCTTTTACCGGTACTTGCGGTAAACAACGCATATGATCCCGACAATGCGTTGCTCACCTATAACTACGAGGTAGCGCTTGATGATGACTTTTTCAACATTGTTTCTTCCGAAACCGGTATCCCGCCAGCAGACGGTGTGATATCCTGGCAGGTCCCTGTTGGGCTTCTCGAAAACACGACATACTATTGGCGGGTCCAGGCAGAAGACTGGCTTGTGGAAGGTCCATGGATGAGTCCGGCAAGTTTTTTTGTTAATACCCAAAATGAAGCGCCGGCTCCCCCTGAGGTTCTGGCACCGCTTGAGGGGGCTGAAGTATTGAGTCTCAACACTGACATGCGTGCGGCCGGGGCCGTTGATCCTGATTTTGATACGTTATTCTATGTGTTCGAAACAGACACTGTTTTAACATTTGATTCACCGGACCGGATATTTTCGGGGAACATACCTGAAGGTGCTGTTCAAACAGTGTGGCGTGCAGCCGGGCTTTCGGACAACGCGACCTATTTTGTTAGAGTCAATGCCAATGACGGGCTGATTGCAAGCCCGTGGTCGGGCATTGTGAGCTTTTTTGTCAACACTGAAAACGATGCCCCATCAACTCCGGTACTGTTTAACCCTTCAGCGGGCGGTGCTGTCAATGTGTTTAATCCCAGGCTTTCTGTCCACAACTCAATTGACCTTGATGGAGATTCTTTGACATATGACTATGAGCTATTCGCAGATCCTGGTATGCTCAATCTGGTTGATGCTTCATCATCCATAGGTGAAATGCAGCAGATAACATCATGGCCTGTGTCCGCAATCCTCCATGAGAACCAGACATATTACTGGAGGGCGCGGTCATCTGACGGAGCATTATATAGCGGGTGGATGCCACTGTCTTCATTCATGGTCAATACAGCCAATGATGCCCCCGGTGCTCCAATCCTGAATACACCTCCGGAGGGGAGCATTATCGACACCCTCACCCCGACCCTCTCAATAAATAATGCAACCGACCCTGACCGTGACTCGCTCTCATATGAATTTGAAATATATGATAATGACGTACTGCTCCAAAGCATAAGCCGAATACCGGAAGATGCCTCCGGCATTACAGCGATAATGTTAAGTAATGCACTTTCCAACAATACAACCTATCAATGGCGCGTCCGCGCCTGCGACGGAGACCGCTGCGGTGCATGGATGGATCTGGCATCATTTTCAATCCATCTGCCCGTAAGCAGTATCACCGCTGACATTGAATTCAGACCGCGGACACTTAATAAGGAAAGTCACGGCAGATGGGTGGCTGCATACATAGAATTGCCTCAAGGCTTTAATGTTCATGACATCGACCTGTCATCCATTCTCCTAGAGGGATCAATCCCCTCCAACCCCCGCCCCTACCGCATCGGCGACCACGACCGGGACGGGAATCCCGATCTCATGGTGAAGTTCAGAAGAAGTGATGTGATCGATATTCTGCCCGAAGGCGATGAAGTACCTATTTCAGTTTCCGGAATTGTAGGATCAACCGCTTTTGAAGGAATCGATTCGATCCGCGTTATCCCGGAACACAGGTGGAGACATCACCCTCCCCGTAAACGCTGCAAGAGCAATAATTACTGGAAGAGGGGTGAGGATTAAAAACCGTAAACGAACCTGCAAGGTGCGTGTGATACGTGCCCACTCCCGGTGATACGTGCCCACTCCCGGTGTGGCCACGGAAAATCCTTTCTCATGAATACCTGTCCGGCTAATTGTAAATAGAGTTTACGACGTTTTCATTAAATACTCTAATGCAGCTACCTTGATTTTACAAAGACTATGCGGCAGAATAATTCATTGCTCCACTTTGGGCATAAGCTGATCTGTATCAATGAAGGTTAATGCAGGGGAGTCTTTTTATTTTAAACTTAAGGTGTTAATGAACTGGAGAAAACTGCCGTGAAGAATATTTTTGTTATTATCATCTCATTGGTTATGTTATTCATGCTTTATGCTTGTGCAACTACGTTGCAATATAATGATACAACTTCAGAAAGTGAACTAGAACTCAATCAGAAAGTCCAGGTCAATGTTTATGGCAAGGCAAAACAGTGGAAAAATTCAGGTGTAATTATACAAAAAGGATTTAAATATCACGTTAGTGCTAAAGGGAAATGGAGTGTTGGTACCTATTGCGGATGGCAGGGCCCGGACGGCGGAGGAATTCAGTGGGGGCCACTATGTTGGAATGTTGGTAGTACGCCTCTTGTTGGCTGGAGTGCCGCTACACTCACAGCTAAAATTGGAGATCATGGTGATATATTTGCAATTGGGGAGGATCTCACGTTTCATGCCCAGGAAAACGGAACACTCTATTTTCGGATGAATGATAATGAAGATTGGTTTCATGATAATGATGGAGCAGTCTCAGTTACAACGTCCCTAATAGACACTGGCTCTGAGAGAACTGAAGACCAACATTATAGGACTAAGATATTGAAGACAGCGGTTGTCGAATTTACAGAGCATGGCAACCTTGATGTACCTGATGCTGGTAGAATTGTTGCTGACTGGATGACATCAGCTCTAAATAGATCAGGAGCATTCGAAATATATGAGAGACTTTCACTCGATAAACTCATTGATGAATATAATTTGCAAATGAGTGGCATCACCGATGTTAAAAAGATCGCTGAGATTGGAAAGATACACGGTGTTGAAGCCATAGTAACAGGCAGTATATCGAAGTTTGCAGATACAATTTCTGTTACGGTAAAACTTATTGATACCAAGACATCAAAAATAATAGATACCGCAGACATTAAAACCAACAGTATAGATGCGATACCTTCTGAAATAGATAAACTGGCAATAGCTTTGGCAACTGATTAAAAAAGATTGTATAACAATGGAACTATGAATCTGTGACCTTTATCCCGACCGATGGTGAAATTTAAAAGAAGCGATGTAATCGATATTCTGACCGAAGGCGATGAGATTCCTGTTACGATTACAGGAACTGTGGGACAGAAAACATTTGAAGGAATGGATTCAATCCGCGTCATCCCAGGGCATCAATGGAGACACAAACCTCCCCGCAAATGATGCAGGAGCAATCAATACTGGAAGAGGGATAAAGACTAACCACAGACCCGTGTCCACTCCCGGTGTGGACACGGGTCCTTCACCCCGACTCCTCCGTTACCGCCAAAATCATACATGCTTATCACTTTTATTCAGCATTTCCATGCCCTTAAAGATTTCACCATAACGAAGTATTATACGCGCCTCTAACTCCTCAATAATACAGCAAAAGTTCCCAATGATAATCATTTAACTCATCTTTCTGCATAATTGGTGAGTCGCATCACGAATGATCTGCAACTTAACGAGTAAATTATAAATAATGAGGACACTGACATGAAAATCGTTTCAATTATTTTTTTGATGCTTACCGTACGTGACATTGTTTCAAGGCATTTTTTTCCGTGTAATTCAGACTCACTCTATGCATTAAACAATGACAATTAAAAGGAGGTAAGAACCAATGAAACGGATACTATTTATTTTAGCAGTAACAATGCTCCTGGGCGCGAGCATCGTAAACGCTGAACCAATAAATTATACCTTTACCGGAACTGCAACGGGCAGTGTAAATGGTGCGGCTTTTTCGAATGCAGACGTTACTATTACAGCTTCTGCGGATACTGCAAATGTGCAGTTTGATGGCTATAATATCTACCAGGTGATACCTTCGTCAGCCGTGATCAATATCGCTGGTATTGGTTCAGGCACATTGACGCGTGAAATTGTAGTATTCAATCAGCAGGCCTTTAATTATTCGTTTGCCGGGTTGCAGCAGGATTACATGG
>Ga0111163_1076_pt1 | contig 12862 bp, 14 predicted proteins | sample DeeMarSeWOR28_12_FD_80262 | JGI IMG/M metagenome (GOLD analysis project Ga0111163, IMG submission 80262) | Nitrospira bacterium SG8_35_4 | reverse complement strand
ACATCACAAACATCCCCGCGTACTCTGCCATGAAAAACAGGCCGAAACGGATCCCGCTGTATTCAGTTGCATAGCCCGCAACCAGTTCTGTCTCGGCTTCCGGCAGATCAAAGGGGGTCCGGTTGGTTTCTGCAACAGCGGCCATCAGAAATACGAAAAAGGCGACCAGATGGGTCCCCTCCAGGATGAACCACCCCTGTGTCTGGGCCTCCACGATTTCAGAGAGGTTCGCGCTTCCGGCAAACATCATAATGCTGACAAGGCTGAGCCCCATCGCGATTTCATAGCTGATGACCTGCGCTGACGACCTCAATCCGCCCAGGAACGAATATTTTGAATTTGATGCCCATCCGGCAAGAATGATACTGAACGTTCCCAGCGAGGAGAGCGCCAGTATGAAGAGAATTCCAATATTCAGGTCGGCAATCGAAAATGCGTTCCAGAACGGAATCACGGCGAAGGAAGAGAAGGCCGCAATAACACCGATGACAGGCGCAAAATAAAAAATCGGCTTGTCAGAGTTTGCCGGTATGATGTCTTCCTTGAAGAAGAGCTTTACAAAGTCTGCTATCGGCTGCAGAAGGCCGTGCCAGCCCACCCGCATCGGGCCCATCCTCGCCTGCATGTGGCCGATCACCTTGCGCTCAAAGTATACTGCATATGCAACGTGCAGCATGACCACGGCAATGACCGAAACTATTTTCAGCAATGTCAGAAGCAGGTCAAGCATTTCTTCCCTTCGTGGTCTTCATCTTTTTTGAATCTTGATTTCACAGCCTTCTGTCCCCGGGGCCTTCGTTACCGGGTCAAGGGTATAATTCAGGAAACCGAACGCCCCTTTTCCTGAAAAGGTGTTGCTCAATAACATTTTATTATCTTTTATCGACTCGTCAAGTGCCACGCCAACGGTGCCGCTGCCGAGCGATGTCGAGAACTCAACCTTCTCGCCGTCTTTCAGCCCCATTCTCTCACCCACCGAAACGCTGATCCTGAGCAGCGGCTCAGGGCAGATTTTCATCAGCGCAGGAGAGCGTCTCGAAAGCGTGCCCGCATGAAAAAGCGGCCGTTCCACAGCAAGATAGTGATCGGCGCTGAAATAACCTGCAGCATAACTCACCGGAGGCAGTTCGCTGATTTCGCCCCGTAATGGTTCTCCATGATAGGGCCACAGGCACTTCCCCTTGCTGATCTCCCGATAGTTCAGGTCACGGTAGAGGGGCGAAACATTCGCCATTTCATCCATGATATCTTCGGCGTCTGTATACTTCATGGCAACCCCCATACTTGCCGATATTTCCGAAATGATTTTCCAGTCTTCCATGCCGAAGGACGTGTTTACTGCCCTCTTCTGGAGCTGTATCCTCCGCTCTAGGTTTGTAACCGTGCCTTCCTTTTCTGTCCACCCGAGTGCCGGGAGTACGACATCTGCGTATTCCGCTGACTCGGTAAGAAAAATGTCCTGAATCACCAGAAAGTCAAGGTTCTTCAAAGCCTCTCCTGTAGAGGCCCCCCCCGGGAAATTAAACACCGGATTTTCACCCATGATATACAATGCCTTTATGGTCCCGTCCCGTGCGCCGTTTATGATATCGAAAAGCGTTGCACCGGCATGGTCCGGCAGCGGACCGCCCCATGCCTCTTCATATTTTCTCTTAAAATCGTAAATGCTGATCGGTCTGCCTCCCGGAAGCATGTCCGGCACACACCCTGCATCAATGAGTCCCTGTTCATTTGTCCTCTCTGAAAGAAGATAGAGCCGTGCCTCAAGCAGGTACGTAAGCCCTGCAACGGCAAACATGGACCGGTAGCCGTCCGTGCGCTGCACAAGGTCCATACCGAATACAATTGCGGTAGACGTACTTTCAAGCAGGATTTTCTTCAGCTCTTCCAGTTCAGCCATCTCAAACTGCCCCGAATACTTTTCCGCGAGTTCACGTATCCCTCTGTCGACATCAAGCTTTTCGCCGCGAACGCCGCTGTCCCTGAAAATACCTGCCAGGAGCTCCTGCAGAACATCGGCTTCTTTAAAGACCGGGGATTCAATCTGCAGTGAACTGTATCGTTCGAGCCCCTTTGCAGAACCGAGAATGACCACTTTGGCTCCCCGCCTTGCAGCCTCCCGTATGGAAAGACCCATTATAGGATTGACAGCCGTGGGGTCGCCGCCAAGGACAAATACGACATCTGTATTTTTGAGGCCGTCTATAATATTGGCAGTTATCCCCTGGCCCAGAAGGTCTTCAAAATATTTTTGGGCAGCTGCATATCCCGCCCGCGCAATGGAATCAATGTTGTTTGAACCGCATACCAGCCGCATAAACTTCTGGAACACATAATTGTCTTCATTGGTGCACCGCGGTGAGGCGATGCCGGCTATGGTGCTGCCGCCGTCTCTCTTTTTTATCTCTGCCAGTTTCCCGGCAATAACGCTGAAGGCCTCACTCCACGATGCCGGCTGGAGCTTGCCGTTTTTCCTTATAAGGGGCGTCTTGAGCCTGTCAGGCTGAGCGATATACTCATAGCCGAATCTGCCCCTGACGCACAGGAGGCCATTGTTTAAGCCAAGCCCGATTTTGGGAATAACACGTTTTATTGAATCGTCCCTGATCTGAACGACGAGTGAACAGCCGACTCCGCAGTATGAACAGATGGTCTCGACCTCCTTGTCAACCTGCCACGGCCTGAAGCTGTGGATGTATAGACGGCTTAATATGGCGCCTACCGGGCAGACAGTAAGACAGTTCCCGCAATATTCGCACTTGAACGATGCTGCTGAAAAGGGTTCCATCCTTGTGCGGCCCCCTCTTCCGACCATATCGATCGCAGATGCACCCTGGATGTCATCACACATTCTGACGCACCGAGTGCAGATAACGCATCGTTCCATATTTCTGGTAAGGATCTGGTCCTTGTGACTCTCCGGCACCTTTCTTTTCTCTTCCTTGAACCTTCCGACAGAAGGGCCGTATTTATTGACAAGGTCCTGCAGTTCGCATTCACCTGCCTTGTCACAGTAAGGACAGTCAAGGGGATGATTGATAAGAAGAAATTCAAGGATCCCCCGCCGTACATTTGCAATAACATCTGATTCTGTCGTGACGACCATGCCGTCCGCTGCCATGAGAGAGCATGCATTCTGGAGCTTCGGCATTCTCTCGACCTCAACCACGCAGAGACGGCATCCGCCGTACGGTTTCAGCAGTTCATGGTTGCAGAGTGTCGGGATTTTTATACCGGCCTGGCGCGCAGCATCGAGCACCGTCATCTGCCGGTCAATGGTTATTTCCCTGTTATTTATAGTCAGTGTTATCATTCTTGTTAATCGTTTAATCGTTATTCGTTAATAGGAAAACAATATCTCCATGACAATTCCGCTGTTTCAACTGTTCCTTCCTAATACAATTCACAAATTACCATTAACTAAAAACGCATTTCGCGTTTTTAATATGTTCCTCAAATTCATTCCTGAAGTGCCTGAGCATACCGAGCACAACGCCTGCTGCACCGTCTCCGAGCGGGCAGAAGGTCCTGCCTGACATGATTCCCGCAACTTCAGAGAGGAGCTCGATATCCCCTTCTCTGCCGCTGCCGCGTTCCATTCTTTCGAGAATCTTCCTCAGCCATTCTGTGCCTTCCCTGCAGGGAACGCATTTGCCGCATGATTCATGTTCAAAAAATTTTAACGCCCTGTATGTCACCTTCACCATGCACACCGATTCATCCATAACGATCACAGCGCCCGACCCGAGCATACTGCCCGCTTTCGGCATTGATACAAAATCCATGGCACAGTCTATGCTGTCTGCGGGGAGCACCGGGGTGGAAATCCCGCCCGGGATGACCGCTTTCAGTTTCGCACCGTTTCTCATGCCTCCGGCATAGTCATATATTATGGACTTCAGGCTTGTCCCCATTGGAAGCTCATATACCCCGGGCTTATTCACGCACCCGCTCACGCAGAACAGCTTTGGGCCCGGACAGTCTTTGCTCCCGATGGATGAATAGGCTTTTCCGCCGGCTTCTAAGATATAGGGAACGTTGGATAATGTCTCAACGTTATTCACTATTGTGGGCATTGCCCATGCACCAGAATTAACGGGAAACGGCGGTTTGTTTCTCGGCTGACCTTTTTTCCCTTCAATTGATTCGATCAGGGCTGTCTCCTCGCCGCAGATATATGCACCTGCACCCTGATGGACCGAGAGGGTAAAGGTTACTCCCTTGCCGAGAATATTGTCTCCGAGGTAATTCTTTGCATATGCCTGCTGAATTGCCCTGTCAAGAATGTCTCTGGCGTCCGGATATTCCCCCCTGAGATAAATATATCCATGCTCCGCACCGAGGGCATACCCTGATATGACCATCCCTTCTATTAACAGGTGGGGGTTCTTCTCAAGGATCGGCCTGTCTTTAAACGTTCCCGGCTCGCCCTCATCAGCATTGCAGATCAGGTATTTTGGAAACTTTGGGTCTGCCACAGCAAAGTTCCATTTCATGGCAGTCGGGAAACCCGCCCCGCCCCTTCCCCGAAGACCCGAGTTTTTCACTTCTTCAATGACATCCTTTGGCTGACGCTCAAGGGCCTTTGCCAGACTGCTGTAGCCCCCGGCCTTCAGATATTCTTCAATATCCGCTGCGTTTGGATTGTCTGTGTTTTTTAATAAAATCGTTTCCATAATTAAATCAGGGATCGAGGATTCGAGGGTTCGAGTGAAAAATTATGCACTTGAATCCTTGAACCCTATCCCCTTGAATCCTATTTATATCTTTCCAATATTTCCTCTATCGTCGTTTCTGTCAAATTATCGTGAAAGTCGGTGTTCACAAGCATTGCAGGCGCAGTGCCGCATGCCCCGATACATTCCATGACAACGAGGGAAAATCGCCCGTCCTGACTCGTACCGCCCGGCCTCACACCATATGTGCTCTGCAGAAAATCAATCAGCTTCTCAGCACCCAGGATCATGCATGATACATTCGTGCAGAGTTGAATCAGGTGACGTCCAACCGGTGCATGCCGGAACATTGAATAAAAAGATGCCGTGCCCCTCACCATGGCTTCGGGCAGGTTCAGCGCACGGGAGACACTCATCATTGCCTCGTCACTGAGCCAGCCGAATTCCCGCTGCGCCACATACAAAGCCGGCAGCAGGGCGCTTTTCCGGTCAGGATACTTCCCCCGTATTTCGTCAATTTCTTTTAACACTGTATCGTTAAACATCTCTTGGCACTCAGCTGTCAGCATCTAGCTGTCAGCATAAAAATTACCATCCACCTCTTTTGAGCTCTATTCTTTAAGCTGAAAGCTTATCGCTTACAGCTGACAGCTTTTATCTGTCACATTCCCCAAGGACGATATCGATACTTCCGATATTCGCGATGACATCGGCAACCATGCTCCCCTCACACAGCCTGGGCAAAGCTGACACATGCACAAAGGACGGTGCACGTATCCGCATACGGTAGGGCCTGCCGGACCCGTCGCTCACAAAATAAAAACCGAGTTCACCCTTCGGGACCTCGGTCGGGACATACAGTTCTCCCTCCGGAGCTGTCTGTGGCCCTTTTGTAATTAATACAAAATGATGGATCAGATGCTCCATGTCGCTCAGCACCTTGTCTTTTGCAGGCAGCGTAAACTTGGGTGCATCCGCCATGATAGGGCCGTCCGGAATCTGTTCAATGCATTGCCTGATAATCGAGTTGGACTGACGAAACTCATCCATCCTCACCCTGTACCGGTCATAGATATCGCCGTTCTTGCCGGTCGGGACTTCCCACTTCACCTTGTCATACACTCCGTACGAAACAATTTTTCTTACATCATACGGAACACCCGACCCCCGGAGCGTGGGGCCGCTCAAGCCCCAGTTAATTGCTTCTTCTGCTGAAATCACCCCGATCCCCTTGGTCCTCCTGAGCCAGATCCGGTTTATATTGATCAGTGTTTCATACTGTTCGACTCTCTCAGGAAATTCATCCGTAAATTTTTTAAGGTCCTCGAGCCACTGGTCATCAACGTCATTTTTGAGGCCGCCGATTCTCGGATAGCTTACCGTCAGCCTCGCTCCGCAGAGCCGTTCAAATAAATCCAGAATAGCTTCACGTTCCCTGAAACAATAGAGAAACACGGTCATCGCGCCTATATCAAGCGCGTGGGTCGCGAGCCAGAGAAGGTGATTTACAATGCGGGACATCTCGGCAACAATGGTCCGTATATATTCGGTCCGTTCCGGCACTTCTATCCCGAAGAGCTTTTCAACAGCAACGACGTATCCGATGTTGTTGGACATTGAGGAAATATAATCAAGGCGGTCCGTAAGAGGCAGAATCTGCATATAATTTCTGTTTTCAGCGAGCTTCTCCACGCCCCGGTGAAGATATCCTACATAGGGGGTGCACTTGACAATAGTTTCACCGTCAAGATCCAGGACAAGCCTCAGCACTCCATGCGTTGCAGGGTGCTGAGGGCCCATATTGAGAGTCAGGTCTCTGGTCGCCATTCGAGAGCTGCCTTCAGATTCTGTCTTAAGTGTGTCTTCTTCCATTTATGTCACGCATTGCTCCATCACAGCTACGGTCCGATATTCCACTCATTGTCATTGTCATGCATGGCCCTGATTTCTTCAAACCCTCTGTATTCAACTTCATCGCTTTTCAGGGGGTAATCTTTTCTCAACGGATATCCTTCCCAGTCCTCCGGCATCAGAATACGTCTTAAATCGGGATGGCCGTTAAACACGATCCCGTACATGTCGCATGCCTCCCGCTCATGCCAGTTCGCGCCCTTCCATATGGGAACAACGCTCTCAATCGTGAGGTCATCTTCCTGCAGGAGCGCCTTGAGAATGAGACGGTGTCCAAATTTCATGGAGTACAGGTTATAGACAACCTCAAACCGGTGCCGGTTGTCAGGATAGTCAACACCGCACAGGTCAGCGAGGTAATCCATGCTGATGTCCGGATCATCGTGAAGATAGCGGCAGAGATCGATAATTTTTTCACGTTTCACGCTCACAAACACCTGGTCTCTGAACTGTCGTACGTCTACGACTTCGCTGAAAAACTTCTCTTTTAATATGTCGACTATCTCCAGGGGCTCCATCTGAAATGTTCCTTTTTAATTTTTTCCTGCAATTTCATTACACCTTCCATAAGTGCTTCAGGCCTGGGCGGACACCCCGGGACATAGACATCAACCGGCAGAAACGTGTCGCACCCCTGAACCACTGAGTATGTATTGTATATGTTCCCCGAACAGGCGCAGCTGCCCATCGCAATGACATAGCGGGGCTCCGGCATCTGGTCATAGACCCTTCTGATCACCGGTGCCATTTTTTTGGTCACTGTGCCGGCGACGATGAGCACGTCAGACTGTCTCGGTGAGGCGCGGAATATGACACCGAAGCGGTCAAAGTCATATCCGTCCCCAGTTCACGACTTTGTCCAGAGAAGTTATAATCGTATTCCCCCCGGGAATGATCTTCGTCCCCTCTTCAACTTCCACTAATGTCGGGTTGTCACTGTTCATGGCGTCCGCAATTCTGCATTCATTGTTCCCAAAATATGTAACGTTTTTTACTGCTTACTGACGGCTGATTACTGCTTACTGTTTTTTATTCCCAGTCAAAGGCCCCTTTCTTCCATACATAAACATAGCCAATTAAGAGAATGAAAATAAAAAGCATCATCTCGACCAGACCAAAGAGTCCGAGCTTGTCATAGGCTACTGCCCACGGATAGAGAAAGACCGCCTCAACATCAAAGACAACAAACAGCATCGCGATAATATAAAACTTGATGGAAAACCTGTGCCTCGAATCCCCGACCGGCGGGTTGCCTGATTCATAGGGCGTCAGTTTTTGAGCGTACGGCCTGCGTGGTCTCAGAAGGAGGCCGAAGACCAGGGCTCCGAGACCAATCATGATTGCTACCAATACTAAAATTGCGACAGGGAAATAGTCTGTCGGGATATACATTCCAGGCATACGCTGTTTTTATACACGAAAAGAGTTTACATGTCAATGCATTATTAAACTTGCTTATGCACTCTTTTAAGTTATTTATTGAACCTATTTTCTTCTTCCAAAAAAAAAGAAAGCCTCTTATAATACTCCGTAAGCATGAAGACAAATTTGCGCCACCCTGAAAAATCTATTGCAGCAAAGCTCATCATTGCCATCGGGTTATTGATGCTGGTCGTCAGTTTTATCTTCTGGTACGCCATCCGGATGAAGCAGGAAAAAGACATCATGTCGCTCGCCCAGAAATACGCCGTCTCTTTTGCGGATTTCACAAAAAGAAGTACGCGCTTAAGCATGCTCCACTTTGAACCGGAGGAAATACAGCAGACGCTCGAAAACTTAAGCACACCCGTCGGCGTCAACAAGGTCAGCATATTTGATCATCAGGGGAGAATTTCCTATTCATCTGCAACGCAGGACGTCGGCAAATCTGTTGATAAAACCACAATCGCCTGTATGGGATGTCATTCCGATCCTGAACATTCTGCCCAATTGATCCCGTCTCCGCAGGAATGGAATGTCTACAAGGCCAAGGGGGGTACCTCACTGAAGATCGTGAGGCCAATCCCGAATGAGCCGTCCTGTTCTGGGGCACCGTGCCACCAACATTCAAAAGAGGAGAAAATCCTCGGGTTCGTTGAAGCCGACCTGTCACTGGCACTCCTTGATGAGGCACTTTTGAAGCAGGGCCTCGCACTGACCGCATATGTCATAACCTTTGTTCTGGCTGTATCATTATTTCTCGGAATCATCATTTATAAAATAGTATCAAAACCGGTCCAGGTACTCGTCGACGGAATGGGAAAGGTGGCAGGCGGTGACCTCAATCATTCAGTCCCCATTAACTCAGTGGATGAGATGGGGATCCTCGCATCAACGTTTAATTCCATGATCGGTGACCTGAAAGCAGCGAGGGACCAGCGGGAAAAGTGGACCCATATGCTCGAAGAAGAAATTGCCAAGAAAACTGAGGAAATTCGCAATACCCACGCCAACCTCATGCAGACCGAAAAACTGGCTTCTCTCGGCAGGATGGCAGCGGGCGTAGCGCATGAAATCAATAACCCCCTGACCGGGGTCGTGACGTTTTCGCACCTACTCAAGAAACGCTTTCCTCCGGAAAGCACCGAGGCCGAGGACCTGAATGTTATTATCGAGCAGTCTGAACGGTGCTCAAAGATTATCAAGAACCTGCTGACATTTGCCCGTGCAACGCCTTCCGATAAGGGGAAGGTAAATATCAATGATATCCTGAACCGGACCATTTTCATGGTCAAAAATCAGGAGAAGTTTCATCATATAAAGTTCATCGAGAAACTCGAAGACGAGCAGCTCGTTGTGTTTGGCGACGCATCACAGTTTCAGCAGATATTTCTCAACATGATTATCAATGCGGCTGATGCCATGAATGGAAGGGGAAATATTACCGTCCGGACGCGAAAGATATCCGAGGATAACAACGACTTTGCAGAAATTGAGTTCACCGATGAGGGGAGCGGAATTTCTGAAAAAGACATGCCCAAACTCTTTGAACCCTTTTTTACAACCAAACCGGTCGGCAAAGGAACTGGGCTCGGACTGTCAGTCAGCCACGGCATTGTCAAGCATATTGGAGGACATATCAAGGTAAAGAGCACTGTTGGTAAAGGTACGAGTTTTTTTGTTAGACTACCTTTGTCCGAATAAAACCACCATTATGAAGAAAATACTGGTCATAGACGATGAGTCGATAGTAAGAATCAGCTGCGAGAGAACGCTCGCCCCTGAAGGCTACGAAGTCCGTGTTGCCTCGGGCGGCAGGGAAGGCCTTACATTTCTCGAAGAAGAGACCTTCAGCCTTGTCCTCCTTGACCTGAAGATGCCGGACATCGACGGAATCGAGGTCCTCAACACCATAAAGGCAAAGTGGCCTCAGACAAAAGTTGTTATGATAACCGGATACAGCACCGTCGATACAGCGGTACAGGCGCTGAGACTGGGGGCCTTTAATTTCATCGAAAAACCCTTTACCCCTGATACCCTGATTTCAGCGGTAAAAGAAATATTTGACAGAATGGACCAAAAGCCTGAAGATAATACAAGGGGATAGCCCTGGAGGATCTATTCATACTGTTTCAAGCAACAACGGAGGACTCGATTAGAGAGCGTTAAAAAGCAGAAATAAACGTTTATTCTAAAAAGAAACACAAAATTGAACCCAGCAAATCCCGTGACACTGAAAGAAATCGCAGAGATCCTCGAAGCCGACATCCTTGTAGATTCGGACAATCCGAACCTCGACATTCGAAGTGCCTGCAGCGCTGACATGATGAGCGCTGTTCTGTATTACCACGCGCCAAACGCTGTTCTGATTACCGGCCTTACCCAGCCGCAGGTCGTCCGTACGGCCGAGATTGCGGGCATAAAACTGATCGTTTTTGTTTTCAGTAAAAGACCTGAACAGGTCACCATTGATATGGCCAGACAGAAGAACATCCCTATCATCACGACCCCGTACTGCATGTATTCAGCTTCCGGGAAGCTCTTTCAGGCCGGACTGCCCGGATGCTATGGCAAATAGGAATGGCTTTAAACCTGGATGAATCCATCGAGCAGAGTTTTCAGCTGATAGGCGGGAATTTTAATAACGCCGGTGAATCATCCTCACAGTTGAAACGCATATTGAGCAAACTCGGGGCCGATGAGAGCATTATTACGCGTGCTGCAGTTGCAATGTTTGAAGCTGAAATGAACGTGATAATTTACGCTGCCGCCGGCTGGGTACGCTTCACCATCACTCCCCAGCTTGTAAAAATACGGGTCGAAGACATGGGGCCCGGCATAGAGAACATTGAGCTTGCAATGAAAGAGGGGTATTCTACCGCTCCAGACTGGGTCAGGGAAATGGGATGGGGCGCTGGGATGGGGCTGCCGAATATGAAAAAAAACTCTGATGAATTCAAAATAGAATCTGTGGTCGGGGAAGGGACCACTATTGAGATGGTCATTCATTTCCCGTAATAATTATAAGGACCTGCAGGGCAAGTCATGAATTGCCCCTGCTTTTTCAAGGAATTTTAAATAAGGAGTCCCACTGTGAAACTTGATAAGCTTGTGAAGGAACTGACGTTAGAAGTCAAAACCTGTCGGGAATGCCTTCAGAAAGACATAACCGGGGCCTACGTGAGCGACCTGTTGTCAGATGTAATGGCAAACAGCAGGGATGGCAATATCTGGATTACCCTCCAGACGCACATGAACATCGTTGCTGTTGCCGGACTGAAAAATCTGGCCGGCATTCTTATCGTCGGGGGAAGACGGCCTGAGGATGAAATCATCAGGAAAGCCGAAGAGGAAAAAGTCGCGATCATGACAACTCCCATGCCCGCCTTTGAGGCAGCCGGCAGGATTTACCAGATGCTGCAATAATTAAAGGCAGGGGCTGGCGGCCGTTCGTCGCTGCATGTAATAATTATCATTCTGGAAAATCACCAGATGCTGAAAGAATTCAGAGCAGACCTCCATATTCACACATGCCTTTCTCCATGCGCAGACATCGAAATGTCGCCGATGGCAATCGTGCGGGAAGCCGTGAACAAGGGCATTGATATTATCGCAATTACTGATCATAACTCAGCAGAAAATGTGATCGCATCACAGAAGGCAGCGTATGATTCAGGGTTGACCGTCCTTGCCGGAATGGAGATAACATCATCGGAGGAGGCGCATATTCTCGCTCTCTTTGAGAACGCTGATAGTGTGCTGCAATTACAGGACAGAATTTATGAAAACCTTCTGCCCGGCACCAATGATGAGCGACGATTTGGCGAACAGATCGTCGTGAATGAAAAGGATGAGGTATCAGGATTCAATCGCAGGCTGCTCATTACCGCAACCACCATAGACTCCCTGTCGATGGTGGAGATGATTCACTCCCTCGGGGGATTGGCAGTTGCTTCCCATGTGGACAAGGGGACCTTCAGTATCATTTCACAATTGGGATTTATTCCCGATGACCTGCGGTTCGACGCCCTCGAAATGTCCCCGCACATAGACAGAGAACAATCAGGGCAGAAATTCGGAGAATATAATACTATAGGCTGGATCACATCGTCCGATGCACACTACATCAGGGACATCGGACACAGGACAACATCCTTTTTCATGAAGAATCCAACCCTGGCAGAGATGACGCTCGCATTTAAGAACGAGGACGGGAGAAGGGTCGAATGGAAATGAAAAGATGGGAGTCAGTAGTCGGTTGTCGGTAACTGATTACTGACTACTGACTACTAATTATAGTATGGAAGATCTTTCACTGCATATCCTCGATATCGTCGAGAACTCGATCAGGGCGGAAGCGAGCATAATTAAAATCGAGATTACGGAAGACACCCGGGAAAATATTTTCATGATACGGATCACGGACAATGGCAAAGGAATGGATGAGGAGATGCGCTCCCGTATCAATGACCCGTTTTTTACCACAAAAACATGCCGCACCGTAGGCCTCGGCATCCCCTTTCTTGCCCAGGCGGCAAAAGAGTGCAACGGAGACCTGCAGATAGAGACCCGGCAAGGGGAAGGCTCTTCCATTACCGCTGTATTTCAGCACGATCATATTGACAGGAAGCCGCTGGGAAGCATGGAAAAAACGATGATTGTCCTGATCGCAGCCAACCCTGATATCGATTTCATGCTCATACACAAAAAAAACGAGCATTCGTATACACTGGATACAGCGGATATCAAAAAAAATCTGGAGGGGATACCGATAAATCACCCGAGTGTGATAAAAATTATTAAAAACGATATAAGTGCATGGTTAAATCAGGCAAATAATGTGATACAATAGCCTT
>Ga0111163_1031_pt1 | contig 13252 bp, 13 predicted proteins | sample DeeMarSeWOR28_12_FD_80262 | JGI IMG/M metagenome (GOLD analysis project Ga0111163, IMG submission 80262) | Nitrospira bacterium SG8_35_4 | reverse complement strand
ATTTTGATATTCGGGAACTGCGCTATCTCTGGCTTCGTGATGCATGGGAGCTGCGTGTTGGAGTCGCGAAGGTATTCTGGGGTGTCACTGAATTTGTCCATCTCGTGGACATCATCAATCAGACAGATCTTGTGGAGGATATTGACGGTGAGGAAAAACTGGGCCAGCCAATGGTAATCCTCACCATTCCCGGCAGATACGGTGTTCTTGACCTGTTTGTTCTGCCCTATTTCAGAGAACGCACCTTTCCGGGTGAAAAAGGGCGGCTCCGTTCCCGGCTCGTCGTTGAAACAGACGAAGCTGAGTATGAAAGTTCTGCAGAAGAATACAACGTAGACCTTGCGCTCAGATACAGCAATACAATCGGGGACTGGGATTTCGGCATATATCATTTCCATGGGACAGGACGTGAACCGACCCTGCTTTTAAAAAGTGCCACAGCCGCCACCCTGAACCTCGTCCCTTTGTATGAACAGATCGACCAGACAGGACTGGACGTGCAGCTGGTAAAGGGCAGCTGGCTGTTAAAACTCGAAGCACTCTACAGAACAGGCCAGGGAGAAGATTTTTTCGCAGGGGCAGGAGGTTTTGAATACTCCTTTGTCAATATAGCGTCGAGCGGCATTGACCTTGGCCTAATCGGCGAATGGGCATATGATCAACGGGGAGATGACGCAACAACCGGATTTGATAATGATATGATGGCAGGAGCGCGTCTGGCTTTCAATGACGCAGCAAGTACAGAGGTGCTGGCAGGCGTTTTTCAGGACCTTGACGGTGACGGGAGAGCAGTGTCTGTTGAATCAGGCAGGCGGATAAGCGATCACTGGAAAGTCACACTTGATGCACTGTTCGTACTCGAATCCTCCGAAGGCGATACCCTCCATGACCTGCGCAAGGATGGCAATCTGCAAATAGAACTTTCGTACTACTTTTAGGCGGCCTCTTCTTTTTTCTTTCTGCCGCGTTTTTTTCTCTGGGGCCTTTTGCCGTTTTCCTTATTATTGCAGCGTTCGTAAATGCTTGTCAGTAATTCAGCTGATGCCGAGCAAAATTCCTCAACCTGTTTGTCAATTCCGTTCTTGCCGGAACGTGCTCCTCCTGCCATTTGATTCTCACCCCCTTAAATCCCATGTTGTTTTCTTATCGGATTTTATGCTGCAACCTTAAAGGGATGGAACAAATTTTATCCGGGAACACTGAAGGTGTTTCAGCTGTCCCCGGTTCCGGCGCTGTCCCGCGTTTCCTTAATCCTTCTGATGATATTTAAACGACACCTTGATCTTTGTGCGATAGGCCTTTACCTTCCCGTCTTCCAGCTGCATGTCAAACTCGACCGCCTCGGCAATACGCATATCACGGAGGCTTTTCGATGCTGTCTCAACAGCTGCAGCTGCCGCCTTTTCCCAGGATTCAGGGCTTGTTCCAATAAGCTCGATCACTTTGTACACACTCATGTTGATCCCCTTTCTGTCATTATGGATTGACTGCTTTTTTAATTATAAGCATACACCATTTTTTGTGACGAGAAAAATATTTTTTTGCCGGGAGGGGAATAAGCTTGTCACTTACAGCTGAAAGCCAAAGAAGGAGAGGAAAGGTGGCTAAACCCCGTGCTGAGGTTCAGACTTCCGAGATTTAAAGTTTGTTAATGATCCGAGCAATATTCTGAGCGGTAATTGTTGATGCACAGGAACCCGAATTGACTGTCTCATTTCACTTTATTTATACTTCTTTATATCTCTCAAAAAGGAGTTGTTAAACATGTGTCAGACAAACGCATATATAGAAACCGACGGAAAGGAAGAACTTTACCTTGAAAACGTTGATGTTCTCAAGCCCGAAGGCAGCAAAATCTTCATGAAAAACCTCTTTGGAGAACAGAAAACATTTGAAGGTTCCATAAAAGAGATTTCCCTCAACAAGCACCGGATCATTCTTGAGAAAAAATAAGCATTCATTATTCAGCTTTCAGCTTTTAACGGTAATTCTTTCACTGACAGCTGGTTGCTGATAGCTAATCGCTATTAAACATGCAATTTATTCGACTCGTCAGTCAGGGACCTGAACATGCTTTCTTTAACATGGCACTTGATGAAGCCATAGCAGAAGCGGTAAGAGCGAAACTGTCCCCGCCTACCCTTCGGTTCTACCGGTGGGACCGGCCGTCAATCAGTATCGGTTATTTCCAGAAGGCGTCAGATGTCGATCTCGATTACTGCCGCAAAAAGGGATATCCGCTTGTCAGAAGGCTTACCGGAGGCAGGGCGATCCTGCATGATGAGGAACTGACCTACAGCATATCATCATTTGCAGGGAGCGCATTATTCAAAGACCGTCTGCTCGAAACCTACAGGGTCATCAGTAACGCCTTGTTGCGAGGGCTGAAATTACACGGCATTGATGCCCGGGTTTCCTTCCAAAAAAAAAGGAGTGGCCACCACAAAAACCCTTCATGCTTTAAGTCAATGTCGTACGGCGAGATTACGGTGAACGGAAAAAAGATCATCGGCAGCGCGCAGAAGCGCTATAAAAACGGATTCCTGCAGCATGGATCTCTTCTCCTTGATTATAAAGCTGATGAACTTTGCAATACGCTCATGGAAATCGGCCCGGATGACTTAACACGTATCGGATCCATCAGGGAGTGCGCGTCAGGGATTACACCGGACCGCCTGAGCAGGTCTCTAAAAGAGGCATTCGAAAAAGAACTGAACGTAAAACTGATCTCTGACATTCCATCAAAAGCTGAATTAAAGGCTGCCGACAAGCTGGTGAAGACAAAATATTCGGCCGATGAATGGAATCTTAGACGGTAATCAGTAATCCGCAGTCTGCAGGCAGTCGTCGTTCCGGTCGTCTTACAACTGACTACTGATTACCGGTTACTGAAAACCGATAAGAGTTATATCTCATACCCGGCCTCATAGACTGGAGAGCCCGATGCTCTCATATAATACGTCACAAGAGAACCCCACAGAACAACCGCGAGATAGCTGCTGAAGAACGTATTTATCAGGAATGTCACAACACTTATAAAAGGGATAATCCGAAGCGGGATCTGGACACTGAAGAAAAGAAGACCGGCCGTAATAACCGCCAGAATCAACACTATAAAAAAGAGCAGCGCCTGCGGCTTATTCTTCAGGAAGGCGAGTGTGATGTTCACCGACTCCATTGCACCCTTCTTTTCCGCCACTGAAATTACCGCGGAATACACTGAAAAAATAACGCTCGCAAGCAGGGTAAGCATACAGAGAATGATCATAAAGACCGCGGCAAATGACCGTAAAAACATGTTAAGGACCCCGTCAGCGCCTGACAGCGCACTCATGACCAGCACCATCATTCCGCCAATTCCTGCACATGCAATCAGCAGGACCGTTATTCCGAGAAATACCAGAGACAATAGCCAGAACAAGCGGGAAAAATTGGCATTTGCTTCCCTGAAAAAAGAGGGAAGCGCGAACCTGAGACCGGCGTTTGTAAAGGAATTCCTGAGCGAGCCGAGCATCCCTCCCAGCGTGTACAAATAGAGCATCGATGAAAAAATCAGATATGAAAGAAGAGCAAGAAGCAGCAGTAAAATAAGCCCCAGGTATCTCGACACAAACTCCAGAGGATTATGCGCCATGTATGGAAGCATTTCCCTGGCATGCGCCACATCAAACCCTAAATATGCAACCGTAATGATCAGCGGTATGCCGAGAAAAACACCGAAGGCTATGACATTGATGAAAGACACAATGACCCGGATGACAACGAGCTGAAGATTTCGATTGGTGAGTGCAACTCCGTCCTTGATGCATTCAATGATCATTGGCGTTATTTTAGAAACGGCATCAGACAAAAGTCAATTTGAGATATTTTATTTTGCTCAAAGTGGGGCAAAAGCAGTTCAATAATGGTTCAATGCTGGTTCTTTGATGTTTATACGGACCTTGAGCTGCATTAAACAACTTTTGAACTCTATTGAACTATGCTGTAAAGGCTTATAGAGAACAATGATTGAATGAAGTAACCTTGAAAAATGACGTTCCTTAAGATAAAATCTTGCACATGAGCATACTCAATGAAATAGTACGAAATAAAAAAAGCGAACTCGATTCAGTAAAGCGCACAGTCCCTTTGTCCGAGTTAAAAGCACGACTGAAAGACCTGGACCCGGCGCGCTCTTTTAAAAATGCGATAGCGCGAAAAAACGGTCCGGTCAGGTTAATCGCCGAACTAAAGAAGGCGTCACCTTCAAAGGGAGTCATCCGGGCAGATTTTGATGTGCCGGACATCATATCTGTTTATAACGCAAAAGATGCAGCCGCAATTTCAGTCCTAACCGAGCAGCGTTTCTTTGGAGGCAGTCTCGACTTTCTGGACGAGGCCCGAAAGAGGACCCAAAAGCCCCTGCTGAGAAAGGATTTCATTGTTGACGACTATCAGGTGTATGAGGCAAGGGCGCATACTGCTGATGCCATTTTACTGATAGCAGCGGCACTCGAAAAGTCCCGGTTACATGACCTCTATGACCTGGCAGCGGAACTCTCTCTTGACTGCCTCGTCGAAGTCCATACCTGGAAGGAACTTGACTCTGTCCTTTCCTGCGGCGCGGAAATTATCGGGATCAACAACAGGGACCTTTCAACCCTGAATATCAGCTTAAATGTGACGTTCCAGATGCTGAAAGACATCCCTGAAGAGAAGATCGTCGTCAGTGAAAGCGGCATCAGGAACAGGGCCGATGTTGAATCAATTCAGGCAACAAGAGTCGATGCAATTCTTGTGGGTACAACGTTCATGCAGGCAGAGGATATCGGTGCGAAGATCGACGAGTTGCTGGGAAAAAAACAGGGCCCAGGGATTCAAGGATTCAAGGGTTCAGGTGATCAGCAGTTTTAATCACTCATTGATAGTTGATAATCCTCATTAATACCCCGTTTCCTGACTCCTTCCTCCATGTTCGTGATAATAATCAAAAATTCCTGATCGATCATGTATAATGGAAGAATGTTTGAGGCAATGAATTGAAAACATCAATAGAAAAGGCCGGCATACTCATAGAGTCTCTGCCCTATATCAGAAAGTTCTCGGGCAAGACCTTTGTGATCAAGTATGGCGGCGCTGCAATGGTTGATGAGAAGCTCAAGGACGCCTTTGCCCAGGATATAGTGCTGCTGAACTTCATCGGGATCAAACCGGTTATCGTACACGGCGGGGGGCCAAAGATTAACTCTATCATGGAAAAGATGGGCAAAACACCAACCTTTGTCCACGGGCAGCGGGTAACTGACGAAGAGACCGTTGATATCGTCGAAATGGTCCTCGGCGGCCTTATAAACAAACAGATAGTGACCCTGATCAATTCCCACGGGGGATACGCGATCGGACTGAGCGGAAAAGACGGGAACCTCATCAAGGCAAAAAGGAAGGTTATAAAAAAGATGTCGCCTGAGACGGGGGTTTCCGAAATCATCGATATCGGGCTGGTCGGGGAAGTGGAAGAAGTCCGTCCCAGAATTCTTGATACCATTGATGCCAGCGGCTTTATTCCGGTTATCGCACCCATCAGTGCTGGCGATAAAAATGAGACCCTCAACATTAACGCTGACTATGTTGCCGGCGCGATTGCGTCTGCATTGAAAGCAGAAAAATTAATTCTCCTGACAGATGTTGAAGGGATCAAAGATAAAAAGGGAAAGCTGATCTCAACCCTGTCCATGAAAAAAGTCAAAACATTAATCAATAATACAACCATATCCGGCGGTATGCTTCCAAAGGTCCAGGCATGTCAGAGTGCCATCAACGGAAACGTCGGCAAGGCCCACATCATTGACGGCCGGACCCCCCACGCCCTGCTGCTCGAGATATTTACACAGGAAGGCATCGGGACAGAGATAGTAAAGTAGCGTATCCACATACGACAGTTATCCTGCGTCCTTACTGTCTGAAAAAATCCGTCAACACATTTCTGAAACAATAAATATTAAATTTCATGAAAGGTACTCCCCTATCCTCTCCAGACTCTTCTTGACATCTTTAACAGTATGAGACTCGATGGTATACACACAATCCGTGCCTTTCAGTTCAGCGAACAGCTTCCTGAAATTAAAGTCTCCGTCTCCCAATGCCAGGTGGTCATCTCCGTATCGTGAATTGTCATGAAGGTGCAGTTCCTTGATATACGGTTTAATTATTCGGATCCATTCAGCAAGAGGCAGTTTGGAGAAAAGATTAAAATGTCCGGTATCAAAGCATACACCGAAATTCGGGGAATTAATCTCTGCCGACAGGAGCCTGAGGTTCTCCGGTTCGTCTTCAAAGATGTTTTCTATCGCTATGTTGATGCCCATCTCTTCCGCTTTTCTATTCAGCGGCCTCCATGTCTCGAGACACCCTTCAAGCCAGATATCCATCCTGTTGTCATACTTCCATCGATCATATCCTGAATGAAACACAACAACTTTCGGCATGAGCTTTCCGGATATGTCAAGCATGTCCGAGAACCGCTGTATCGTTAACTCCCTGACTTTTAAATCAACGGCACCCGGCGAGAGGTCCATAAAAGGGGCATGGATGGACAGGCTGGGATTATAGTCCAGTTTCTTTTTGAGATCATCAATGTCCCCGGCAGTTATACTGTCAATGCTCGTGGCCCCAAAATAGATCTCAAGATTCAATTCCTCCTGTTTAATAAAAGACAAGTATGCATCGAGGGAATCGTACGGGACATGGACATGCGGTTTCAGCGGGATGGCACCGCTGCGGGAGAAATTCACTATGAGGCGTTCACAGCTGTCTCGGATTTGGTCTTGGTGTCATCTTTTGACTCCTGGCCCTTTTTATCCTTGTCGGCTGAAGCGGGTTTCTTTGACTCCAGTGCTTTTTTTCTGTCCGCAGAAGGATAATCCGTTACATACCAGCCCGAGCCTTTCAGTACAAACGACGTGTTTGTTATCAGTTTTTTCAGCTCTCCACCGCAGGCACCGCACTCGGAAAGAGGCTCGTCAGTTATTTTTTGCATAACCTCGAACTCTTTCTTACACTTCGTACATTGATATTCATATACAGGCATGCTTAAACCTCCAGCAAGAATATGGAATTCAGCTTATGGAATGATCAACTCTTTAATGTATCACATCTCTTCAATTCTTGACAAGCTGAATCCCCTGTGATACAAACATTGTATGTGGGAATATACCGAAAAAGTGCGCGATCTCTTTCTCCACCCAAAAAATGTGGGAGAAATAGAAAACCCGGATGCGGTCGGAGAAGTGGGCAGCATTGTCTGCGGAGATGCGCTGAAACTCACCCTCAGGATTGACAGGGATACTGACATTATACGGGATGCAAAGTTTCAGACCTTTGGATGTGCCAGTGCAATAGCGTCATCCACCGCGCTCACTGAATTGATAAAAAATAAAACAGTCGATGATGCCCTGAAAATTACGAACAGGGACATTGCCGATTATCTCGGGGGGCTCCCGAGGGAAAAGATGCATTGTTCCGTAATGGGCAGGGAGGCACTTGAGGCTGCAGTCGCGAATTACCGGGGGGAAAAGGCCCCGGTGGCTGAAGAAGGCACCATCATGTGCCAGTGCTACGGGATAACCGACAAGAAGCTGGAGCGCGTCATCCGGGAAAATAATCTGCACACGGTTGATGATGTGACCAATTTTACGAAAGCCGGCGGCGGATGCGGCAGCTGCATCCCTGATATTGAAACAATGCTCAGCAGGGTCTGGACAGAAAAAGTCGTGAAAGAAGCAAAGAAGCCCCAAAAGAAAATGACGAATATACAAAAGATCGCCATGGTCCAGGAAATCATTGAAACAGAGATACGGCCCATGCTGCAGCATGATGGTGGGGACCTGGAACTCGTAGACGTCCAGGACAATACCGTGATCATTTCGCTGCGCGGAACGTGCACGGGCTGCCTCATGTCAGACGTAACACTTGCGAACATAGAGCGGAAACTCAAAGAGATGGTCAGCAGTGATCTGACGGTGGAGACTGAATGAGTGTCGTTTATCTGGACAACAACGCAACGACCCGGGTTGCCGATGAAGTCAGAGAAGTCATGCTGCCCTATCTGAGCGACCTGTACGGCAATCCGTCGAGCATGCATACGTTCGGCGGCCAGGTCCACAGGGCGATCGAGAAGGCCAGGGAGCATATCGCCCTGCTCATACATGCAGAGCCGGAAGAAATAGTTTTTACGAGCTGCGGGACCGAAAGCGACAACTCCGCTATTATAAGCGCCCTTCATTCAACTCCCGACAAGAGACATGTTATAACGACACGTGTGGAGCACCCGGCCGTGTTAAATTGCTGCAAGACGCTGGCACGAAGGGGATACAGGATAACGTTCCTGCCTGTAGACAAACTCGGGAGGCTGAACATGGATGTACTGCACAGCTCCCTGTCGGATGATACGGCAGTGGTGTCTGTCATGTACGCCAATAATGAAAGCGGCGTCCTGTTCCCGGTCGAAGAAATCGCTTCACTCGCAAGGTCAGCAGGAGCAATTTTTCATACTGATGCCGTGCAGGCCGCAGGGAAACTCCCGGTCAATGTGAAAGAATTCCCGGTCGATATGATGTCGCTCTCAGGCCACAAAATGCATGCTGCCAAAGGGGTCGGAGCGCTGTACATAAAAAGGGGCACCCGGTTCTCGCCGTACATCATCGGGGGACACCAGGAAAAGGGGAGACGGGGCGGCACAGAAAACGTGGCCTCGATTATCGGCTTTGGCAAGGCTGCGGAAATCGCACGACAGCACCTGGAAGCAGACCATTCGCGGGTAAGAGTTCTTCGTGACAGACTTGAGGAGGGGCTTTTAGTGACCTGTCCCGGGGCAATGGTAAACGGGGACAGAAACAACAGACTGCCGAATACGCTGAACATCAGCTTTGAGTACGTTGAAGGAGAGGCGATTCTTCTGCGGCTCAATGAATTCAGCATTTGTGCATCTTCGGGCTCGGCCTGTACGTCCGGGTCCCTTGAACCCTCTCACGTGTTGAGGGCCATGGGGGTCCCGTTTACTGCCATACACGGCTCAGTCAGATTTTCGCTCAGCCGGTATACGAACGACGATGACGTCGATGCCGTTCTCCAGACAATGCCGGGGATCATAAAGGAACTTCGTGAATTAAGCCCCTACGGCAGAGAAGCAGGAAAAATGCAAAACCTGAGTTGAAATGCGAGTATTTTTCCTTGTCATGCTACAGATACGCGATGGGATCAATATCCCACTGTTCGGGGGCTTCGTAGCGTAAAACCCGGTCCCCGCCATTATTTGAAAGATCGAGGTCATAGGGAATTACAAGCATCTCCCGTTTTGTATTAAAAATTACCCGTACCGTCGGCTTCAGAATATCTGTTTCTCCATGATCGATGACAACAGCCAGCATGCCGCTTTCCAGACGGACCAGTGTCCCAATCGGATATATGCCCACACAACGTATAAAACGCTGCACCAGGTCGAGGTTAAAATGATGACTGCTCCATTCAAAGAGCTTCCTGAGCACCTCGGACGGATTCATCTTTTTTTGATAACACCGGTCTGACGTCATGGCGTCATATACATCAACAATCGCGGTCATCTGTCCAAAGACACTCATCTGATCACCCTTAAGGTTGTTAGGATACCCTGACCCGTCAATTCTTTCATGATGCTCGGCACACATTAAAATTGACGTTTCGGAAATACCGACAGTTTCCTCAAGGATGGATTTACCGATCAACACATGGCCTTTCATCATTTCATATTCTTCCGTAGTTAATTTATCGTTTTTATTCAGGATGCCATGAGATATTTTCATCTTTCCTATATCATGCAGCATGGCCCCGACCCCTACTTCATTGATCAGGCATTTATCAAAGCCCATTTGTCTTGCAAAAGAGACCATCAGCGCACAGACACTCATGGAATGATAATAGGTATATTCGTCTTTTTTCCTGATCCTGCTTAGACTCATAAGGGCATCCTGATTGCGAAAGATTGACTCCACCATATTTTCAACGACATGCTCAACTTTTTCAGTCTCAATCTGTCTGCCAAAACGCACATCGTCCATTAGATTCTGAACAGTTTTTTTCGCCTGTTTCTGGATTTCTCTTGCCCTGGTCAGTTCTTCCTGAATCGGAACATGCAGCATGATTTCTTCGTTTTTTTTCTCTTCAGGGAGTGCAATCCCGGTCTGAATATCCTGAAAGATTAGTTCTGCAGCAGGTCCATCAGCAACATCGAGCCCCAATTCTGTATCAATAAAAACTTCACTGATTCCGCAGCGGACTATTTTTTCAATTACCTCGTTATCACTGACTTTTATTTTGTTGCTCAGGAAAGGGTGTGTAAGCCATCCGGCATTAAGGTCATGAATTAACATGCCCGGTTTCAACTGCGAGGCACTGATTTTTTTAATCATAATCCTTAATCACCTATCTATCTCTGTTACGGTAAACGCCCTGCTATTCTTTAATATATTCAGGCAATTACAGGAGTAAGGCCGTTGGCGACCCGGGGGGGGCGACCCGTTCAGCTCAGTGTCCTGGTATAAATATCGTTCAGTTGTCATTCCGGACCGGTCTGCCGACAGGCAGGCTGCCGGAATGACAGATAGAGAAATAGAGTTTTACACGAATACTATTTCAGGTAGGCGACAGGATTGATGTCCCATTTTTCGGGTGATTCATAGCCCTTGATGCGGTCTCCGCCATGATTGGATAGATCAAGGTCATAGGGCATGACAAGCGTCTCGCGGGCAGGGTTAAAAACAACCCGGACAACCGGCTCCAGCAGGCTTCTTTCGCTGTGATGGATAATAACACCGAGCATACCGCTCTCAAGCCGCACAAGTGTTCCTATGGGATAGATACCGACACACCGTATAAATCTCTGAACCAGGTCCCTGTTAAAATGGTGTTTGCTCCACTCATAGAGTCTCTTCAGCACATCTGACGGGACAAATTTTTTCTGATAGCACCTGTCGGCCGTCATCGCGTCATACACGTCAACTATCGCGGCCATCTGTCCGAATATACTTATCTCATCTCCCTGGAGTTTTTCTGGATAGCCGCTCCCGTCCACTCTCTCGTGATGCTGGGCGGCAACGTTGATGGATGTTTCGGAGATCCCGTTAGTCTCTTCGAGAATTTTTTTGCTGTATACAGCATGCTCTTTTATATCACTGATTTCTTCGTCGGTCAGTTTTCCATTTTTATTCAGTATTTCATGAGGCACCTTCATCTTTCCGATATCATGCAGCATGGCGCCGATCCCTACCTCCTGTATTGAGCGCCGGTCAAATCCCATTTGCCTGGCAAAGGAGATCATCAGCACACCGACACTCATTGAATGGAAATAGGTATACTCATCTTTCTTCCGTATTTTTCCAAGGCTTATCAGAGCGTCCTGATTGCGAAAGATTGATTCCACCATGTTCTCAACAACACCCTCGATTTTTTCAGTCTCCAGCTGTTTCCCGAACCTGATGTCGTCCATGATATTCTGTATTGTCTGTTTGGCCTGTTTCTGAATTTCCCGTGCCCTGGACAGCTCCTGTTCAATCGGGACCGTCGGCCGCATACCGATTTCTTCTTCGTCAGCCTCGGCAGTATTTACGATTTCCGCCTGAATTTCCCTGTTCACCTCTTCCACCGTCGGAGCATCGGCAACGTCCAGCCCTTTTTCCGTATCGATATAGACTTCGCGGATCCCGCAGTCCATGATCTTTTTAATTATCTTCTCATCACTGATCTTGATCTTCCGGCCCAGGAAGGGATGATGCATCCATCCTGCATTGATATCATGAATGGACATCCCGGGTCTTAATTGCTGAACTGTTATCTTCTTGATCATGGGGATTAAATTCGGTTCTCCGCTGCCGTCAACAGAAGCTGTGCGGGTTCATTTCCAAATTTCTCTCACCTGTTCTGAGACCAATCTTTCGCGGGCACATTCCTGTGATGTTTCTCTCCCTACATATAGCGCTCAGGATATATTCTCCACCTGTCAGGCTGTTCGTGGCAGGACACACAGTCCGTTTCACTTTGAGAAAGGTCAACATCATAGGGTATTAGCGCCCTGTCCTTGTTGGCGTCATAGACAATGCGCACCTTCGGATGCAATAAACTCTTTTCTCCATGATTCAGCACGACCCCGAGCAGTCCGCTCTCCAGCCGAACGAGAACTCCTATAGGATAGATTCCAACGTTTCGGATAAAATGCTGGACCAGGTTTTTATTATAGAGGTTTTCACTCCACTCAAAAAGCTTTTTCAGAACTTCCGTTGGCTCATATTTGCGCTGGTAACACCTCTTTGATGTCATGGCGTCATAGACATCTGCAATGGCAGCGGCCTGCCCGAATTCAGACGTTTGACGGCCGTCAAGGCCCTGGGGATAACCGGTTCCGTCTTCTCTTTCATGGTGCTGGGAAGCCAGCAGGATCGATGTCTGTGAAATGCCCTTTGTTTCCTCGAGAATCATACGGCTGAATACGACATGCTCTTTTATCTGTCTGTATTCATCATCGGACAGTCCATGCCTTTTCGTGAGGAGTTCCTGGGGAATCCTCATCTTGCCGATATCATGGAGCATCGCCCCTATGCCGACCTCCCTCAATATCTGAGGGTCATAAATGAGGTAGTGGCCGAAAGAAATCATAAGGGTGCAGACAGCCATGGAGTGTACATAGGTATATTCATCAACTTCCCTCAGTCTGGCCAGGCTTATAAGTGCATCCGGATTCCTTAAAATTGACTCAAGCATCTTGTCAACGAGGCATTCAACTTTTTCCTTTTCTATCTGTTTGCCGAACCTGACATCATCCAGGATATTCTGTATCGTCTCTTTTGCCTCTTTTTTGATCTCCTTTGCCTTCACCAGCTCTTCCCTGAGCGATACCCGATACTGTTTCTCCGGCTTTTTATCAGCCATACCGTTCATGTCCCGCTGTATTTCATGTTTGACTTCATGTTCTGTGGGAGCACCATCAACATCAGCTCCCTTTGCCGTATCAATGTATACTGAACGAATGCCATAGCTGACTATTTTTTCAATAACTTTCTCGTCTTTAATCTTCAAGCTGTTCGTTACAAAAGGATGCTTCAGCCATCCGCAATTAAGATCATGGATATACATATCCGGCTTTAACTGTTGCACCTTGACTTTCTTGATCATATTTAAAAGAATATCGGGGCCTGCAGCACCTGCTCCGGCACTCACGTCATAAATTCTGCATACGCAGATTTTGTAT
>Ga0111163_1029_pt1 | contig 13339 bp, 12 predicted proteins | sample DeeMarSeWOR28_12_FD_80262 | JGI IMG/M metagenome (GOLD analysis project Ga0111163, IMG submission 80262) | Nitrospira bacterium SG8_35_4 | reverse complement strand
TTCTCCCTATTTTAATAGCGACCTCCTTTTCAACGCTTGCCGGTCTTGTCAGCGTCGCCCTGTACCAGCGGATCAATCTGCTGGATAAAGTAATCGGAGCGTATCTTGGAGGGTTCATTGTCCTGATCGGCATGACGTTATTTTTTTTGTCACGCCTGGGCAGAGAAGAAATTTCGACGGTGTCGACCGTTGCGGCAAACCTGCTGCTGTTTTCTGTCATTATAAGTTTTATCCTCATGGCAGTCGTAAAAAAGGTCAATGTGTACGAAGCGTTTATTGAGGGGGCCAGAGACGGGTTTCGTGTTGCGGTCAGGATTATTCCCTATCTGATAGCGATCCTGGTTGCGGTCGGTGTATTCAGGGCTTCGGGGGCGATGGACATGACCGTAACTTTGATTCAGCAGGGGCTCGCTCTATTGAATGTTGATACTGATTTTACCGCTGCCCTGCCGACGGCATTTATGAAGCCGCTGAGCGGGAGCGGGGCACGGGGCATGATGGTGGATGCAATGAATACGTATGGTGCGGATTCATTTGTCGGAAGGGTCGCCTCGGTTGTACAGGGAGCGACGGATACAACCTTTTATATCATCGCAGTCTATTTCGGCTCTGTGGGCATACGAAATACCCGCTATGCGGTGACCTGCGGGCTTATTGCGGATTTCTTCGGCATCGCCGCATCAATAAGTGTTGCCTATCTTTTTTTCCATTAAGAACCAGACATGTCCATAACAAAACAGCCAAACAGGCAGTCTTTTACGCCGATGGTATTTTAGACAATAGCGTTTATGAAAAATTGTATACATAATGAAAAGTGCCGCCTGTTCATTCACCCGCCGGTTCTCAAGAAATATTATCTGCAATCCGTATAAATCTGGATGAGAGAAATGAACGGGTTTTGTATGGAACGTTCATTATTTACTTATAAATCAAGCGGTAAGAGTAAAGTCACAAGACGAAAACGCATGTCGGATAAAAAAAGAATAAAGATTATGTCCATTCGCAGGAGAATGTTTATAACCGCGGTAATGGGACTTTTTATGGTCACAATTTTAACGTATGGCTTTTATACCGGTTACAGAATAAATGACGTCTATTTACCGTTAGCAGATGCCGCGATGGAGATTAAATATGAAGTGGCCCTGGCTCACCTCTGGTTCGAAGAAGTTGCCAGCGGTGATCATGATGAAAAAATTGATGTTGTTCTTGAGCATCTGGACAGGGCAGACTGGTATGCAAGGGCTATTCTGGACGGGGGCACGAACACAGAAGGTATCATTATCCCGGTTGATGATACGGGTCTGCGTGAGGCAATAAGAAAAGTGGACCAGGACCTGAATAAGTTCAGAGCATTATTTATACAATTTACGAGCGGCAGTGCTGTGACATTAAGAACAGAATCTCAATTCCGGGAACATGATGATCTGTTCATATCGCTGGACAAGCGGACCGATGAAGTTGAAAGTGTCCTGCAGAACATAATGAAACATGAAATGCAGAATTTCAAAAGGACACAGATTCTTCTCATAGCAATTACAATATTGCTCTTTGTCCTTACCGGGAAAGTTTCCTGGCGCTATGAGAGAAACCGCCTGAACCTGGTGAAGGAACTCGAGGACCTGTCACATACCGATGAGCTGACCGGACTCCGCAACAGAAGGGGATTTTTTACATTGGCGGAGCATCTTTTGAAGGCTGCGGTAAGAAATAAGCAGGGAGTCTACATGCTTTATGCTGACCTCGATAATTTAAAGGACATTAATGATACCTGGGGCCACGATAAAGGAGATATTGCATTAATCGAAATCGGGAATATCTTGACAAAATGTTATCGGGAGTCAGACGTAATCGCCCGGATCGGTGGAGATGAGTTTGTCATTATTCCCGTCGGCACCAGAGGGGACAATATAGAAATGATCACTGCCCGGCTGCAGAATGCCCTTGATGCGCACAATGCTAAAATAAAAAACAGTTTTAAACTGGCGGTGAGCGTTGGAATAGCGTATTATGATGCGGAAGATCCGTGTTCAATTGATGAATTGCTGACACAGGCAGATTATCTCATGTATAAAAATAAAGAGAAGAAGAAAGATGCAGTCCTCCAGGTATAAGCTTTACTTCCCTTTCCTGTTCTTCAATCTCGCCCCCCCCGATAATTCTGATTCATTCAGTGGATGATCAATTTTAAATCATTGGAATCATTTTTTATGCGTATGCGGAGCTGCTGCTGAAGTCTGTGGCCTGGATGCTGGATTGCGGCAGGTATCCGGTGTTTTTTTTAGGGACTACAGGAAGCTTCCTGAGAAACTCCCTGTACCCCTAAAAGCTCCCTGACCCTGCTAAGGGTTACCTGTTTATCGGCTTTTTTCGTGTAAACATTGAGTCCGGGAAAAGAGAATTTGCCCCTTTTTTTTCAACCCAGAGTCCCGTCCTTCCGGAGGTCCTTCTCCTGCTGCTGAATGGCTTCCTCATGGATGGCCTGGAAGAGCTGAAAGATAAATTCTTCGGACAGTTTCTGTTCATTTCCCATGGCAATTCTGCTCTCTATAATCTCCTTCCATCGTTCAGGCTGAAGGGTCGAAACATTATTTCTCCGCTTCAGATCCCCCATTTTTTTTGCGATTTCCATGCGTTTGCCTAACAGCTCGATAACATGCTCATCAAGAGAGTCCACTTCGAGCCGGAGTTCATTAATCCTGGTCTGATACTCATTGCTGTCACTGATTTCCCTTTTCAGTTTTAAGCGCCTGATTAATGATTTGAACTCGGCAGGGGTAATCTGCTGACCGGAATCGCTTAATGCCCGGGCAGGATTCGGATGCACCTCGATCATGAGGCCGTCATACAGCAGGTCCAGGGCTTCCTGGGCAATTGAGAAAATGAGCTCTGATTTGCCGCAAATATGACTTGGGTCGCAGAGAATGGGCAGGTCCGGAAGCTGGCGCTTCAGCTCAATCGGGATTTTCCAGTTTGGGCTGTTCCGGTATAAGACTTTTTTCGAGCTGCTGAATCCTCTGTGGATGGCCGCTATTTTTTTCAGCCCCGCATTATGAAGTCGTTTGATAGCGCCGATCCAGAGATCGAGGTCAGGACTCACAGGATTTTTGACAAGCACCGGTATGCTTGACCCTTTTAATGCATCAGCAATCTCCTGGATGGCAAAAGGATTCGGTGTTGTTCGTGCGCCGATCCAGATTACATCAATATTGTGATTCAGGCAGGCACGGACATGTGCGGCATTTGCAGCTTCGGTCCCCACAGGCAGGCTGAATTCCTCGCGGACCCGGGTAAGCCATTTGAGACCTTTTTCCCCGACCCCTTCAAAGGAACCGGGATGCGTTCGCGGTTTCCAGATCCCTGCCCTGAAGAAAGACACTCCAGAATCAGCGAGACCTGCTGCTGTTTCAAGGACCTGATCCTCGGACTCTGCACTGCATGGGCCTGCGCCAAGGAACAGCTCTTTTATGGGAATGCCCCATTCTTTCAGCGGAAGAACCGATATTTGCATAACAAAGCTATTTTATATCGTAAAAATAATTTTAGCCATTCATAAACGGTTTAAGCCGGGATGAAAGCCTGTTCCAGAATTTCTGTAATCGACAAACGGCATATTACTTTTTTGCTTTCGAGCAAAGCGTTCTCTCCTCGTATCCTAACTCTGTAAGGGCGTATTGCATTACGCCCCTACAAAAGGAGTCGTATCTGCCTGCCGGCAGGGAGGGAGAAATTTTTCCACAGGCTCCCATGTCTGCGACCATGAGAGCAGCGTTCGACATGGAATAAATACCCAAAGATCTCAAAATGATTTAAGATCTTTAACGTAAAGCCAGAGGACAGCAAATTTTAAAGGTCATCTCGATACCTTCAGTGCAGCCTTTAAAAAGCATAAATGATATTTTTAGAAGCGGAATAACAGGGCGCAGGTCCGGCAAAAATAATTCAATGTCATATCGAATTATGAATTTTTAAATTTGCTGTCCTCTGGTTTGCTTGCAGCATTGGGACAGAGGTCACCGTTAATAATCCGTGTGAAGAGGCCTGTTAATCCCTGACACCTGTATAACACCTGTTACACCGTATGCATTCTGAAGTATGCGGATTCGGACTGTTCCCCATCGGGCAGTCATGCCGGCTTGTGTACCGATGATCTTGCCGTGATAACAGGCCGGCAAAGGCGGCAACCGGGCACAAATACCTGCACCAGAACCGTTTCACCCTGATGTTTATGAGCAACATGACCGCAACGAGTAACCATGCCGGAATACTGCCGTGAAAAGAGAAGAGCGTCACATACGTCTCAAAATTTACGTAGTCCGTGTGTCGGCCGGTCAAAGCGATTGCAATAATAAGCAGCAGCAGAATATACTTCACCGTTCTCCACCGCTCGTCATTCTCATTTGAGACACGCCACTTTCTGAAGGGCAGCCTTCCCGCAAACTCTGCCAGCGCGCCGAAAGGGCATAACCAGCCGCAATAAAACCTGCCTGCAATGGCTAACGACAGGAGCGTGCTGCCGACGATTATGTACCAGAGCAAGGATGACGAAATTCTCAGGAGGAGGAGATTCAATATATGAAGAATTGAAAAGGGGGTCGCGAGATATATCCCTATAATTACAAATCCCATGATGAGCGATGCATCTCTTATTCTTAACAAAGCGCCGGATTTCCTTGTGAGATAATAAAATGTCAGTGCAGTAAGAAAGAGCAGGGCATAGAGTAACCATCCTGCCCCGTACTGCCTTCCCGCTCCTTCCCCTTTTACGGTGAGTCCATACACCTGTGAGGCAAATGCACGGGAGGATGTGCGCACTGTCCGTGTCAGGGCCTGAACACTCTCTGTTGCCCTGCTGATTCCGTCAATATCCCGGTCTATTTCAAATGGGTCGTCAATGCGTTTTCCGGTAAACTGTTTCAGGTAATCGGAGCTCAGCATGTAATGGACATAATTTGGAGTTTCGCTATGCTCAACTATTTTCATGCCGGAAATTTTTCCCTGGGAATTCAGTGCAAGAAGCAGCTTGATCGGACCCGCATATCCCCTGATCTCCGGGGTAATATCATAGGAATTAAAAACTGAAATGCCTGATCCGGCTTCGTAACGCGGCGGGTTTCCTTTTTTGTCTGAAAATACCTGGCCAGGCACAAGTTCATTCAGATACAGTCTCTCATCTGTTTTCTTGGCGGTCAGAAAAACAGAGCCGGTTATGAGAGAGACCGCGGCGGTTATGAGTAAGGTTATCCTTATTGTAGTGATTTTGAGCATCTTTTAACGTAACGAATCCGTGAAATCCTGACCCCTGACCTCCGGGCCCTTTCAATCCTTATGCTATTTTCCTGTATCTTACAAGAAAAATAAAAGATGCTGCTTTCATTATCAATAAAAAAAGAATGGTCTTGTGCATGCCGATCAATGGTACGGTCAGGAGGGCTGTCAGAAACGATCCCAGGAAGGAGCCTGCCAGATCAACGGCGTAGAGTTTCCCGGCAGTTGCGCTCATCCCGGTTCCCCTCAGCGTTATGGCTGCAGCCGCGAATTGACCGCCTCCCAAAGTCCCTGCTCCGAATATCAGCAGATAAAACATAACCTCAACATTCATGAGCGCCGTTGCCGACATCATCAGGACCATGAGAAACAGGTCATATATTCTCAGCCAGTACAGTGGTTTTTTGAGCCGCCGGGCACCATATGCACCGAGTGCCCCGCCCAGCATAAACGTTCCTGTCAGCAGTCCGATCTTTTCGTAAATGTATCCGGCATGCGCCTGATATGCAAGGATGACAATCAGGGTAAATGCTATTGTGACATACCCCGTGGTAAACAGTGTGAAGGGAACAATATTTCTTTTTTTCAGAAATAAGGCGGTCACTGAAATAAATAAAATGCTGATGAGAATCATGATTTCTCTCTCGCTGAGACTGAAGACGGCATTTAACCACGTGCCGCCGTGAATTTCAGACCAGAGCATGAGATTATATAAATATGAGACAGGCCTTTTATCTGTGTTCAGGGTCTGAATTTTGTTAAGCCGTCCCTTTACCATGCTGATTTTCAGGGGATCAAAGGCATCTCTCAGAATATACGGGCGAAAGTATTTTGAACCGGCAGCTGACTGGGCAGTCCCCGCGATTAATCCATCCGGAGCTGTATCAATGATGTGTCTGGAAGCGGTAATGATGCCGTATTCCTCTGATGATACTTCCACATGCGGAAAAACTTTTTTTAAGGAGGCGAAAATTGAACCGTTTGCCACCTGCATTCTCCTCCCGATATACCCGGAGGAAGTGGGAAGGCTCAGATACAAAATGCCTTTTTCACGCAGTACAGACTTTACCTCTTCAAAAAATTCGACGGTATAAAATCTGTTTGTACTTGCCGAGGACGGCTCAGGCATATTCAGGACGATCAGGTCATAATGCTTCAAATTCAGCGTCTTGATAAACCTTCTTGCATCCATCGCAACGATCCTGACTCTCCTGTCCTGCAGGGAGGACCTGTCATCAACAGTCAGAATTTTTTTTGAAATATCGATTAAGGTACTGTCAATCTCCACAAAATCCAGTCGGGAAACAGGATAGCGAAGAAACTCCCGTATAACCGCGGGTGACCCTCCGATGATGAGAATATGGGTTGAGACCGGATGAATGGACATCGGCATGTGCGCCTTCATTTCTTCAACCTGCGGATCTGGATAGGAGAAGAGGTATTTTTCAGAGGAGTAAACACTAAACTGGTTGTCTTTTTTAAAGACGGCGATTTCGCCGTATCGCGATTCTCTCCTTTCTGTTATCTCGATGCCCCCGTAGTGATACGAAGACAAAACAGTCAGACCAGCAACATAAAAAACAAGGGGAATGATCAGCAGGGCCAGGAGATTCTTTTTCCGGAGAAGATAGCATGAAAGACCTATATTGATCGCCGTTATGACCGAAGCGACTGAATATGAATCAACGGTACCGGCCAGCAAAAAGGTGAATACCAGTCCTCCTCCAAAGGCCCCGGCTGCTTCAAGACCGTAGACCTCCGGGGCCTTTTCCTTCAGGTAGCCGACGGCCAGCGGAAACTGGATGCCGATGGTTATGCAGAGAGCCGTCATCGAGAGGACTGTCCAGAGAATGGTTATGGAAAGCGGGATGACTTCTCCGGGAGCAAAACCAGCAAGTTCCCTTACGATTTTGATGATCATGACAGAAGGCTGGGCAGAGAGCGCGACGACGAGAAAGGATATGCCAAAGGCATTTTTGAATGTGAATTTTGTCCCTAGGAAACTTCCTGCGGCTACCAGAACGAGCCAGACAGCCAGTGCAATCCCGATTATCAGTTCATTTCCTGAAAATGTCGAAAGGAGCTGGCGCAGGCAGATGATCTGCATGATCAGTGAAGTCGCGCCCATAAACGCTACAGGCCAATAGTGCATATTCACGATAGCTGTCAAGATATTAAAACTGCTGTTTATACGTTATTGATGTCATACATTATAAAGAATCCTGCAGCTTTTCAATACAAAGGGTTAAGAGAATTTATCTCAGGAAAGGTCAGGGACAGTAATGCAGAGGGGTGAGTCTGATGACAGGAAATTGACGTAAATATGTAATATGTGTCCGATTTGCCAATGTACATCAGTATATTATCTGATCGTGAGCATCAACTCACTCCGTTAAAATCCGGACATAAACTTTTTAATTACGGCAGGTTCGATCGTTATGCCAGAGTAAATTTCCATTGTTGTAACCGGTTAAAATTTTGGCATAAATGTTGCTAATTAAATTATTAACACATAAATGTCGAAAATTTAAGGAAAGGAGCTATTTAAAGATCAAATGAGAGCAGGAACTTTGATGAAAGGAGGATTCAATGGTAGATATTGATAACAGGCAGGAGCAATGTACTATTTGTAAAAAGGAATATACATCAGTTCACACGGAAGTGATGCCTGGCATAAAAATCTATGTATGCAATGATTGCCTCGAATCTGCAAAGAACAATTTTATATGGGTTTGCATGAGCTGCGGCAAGGTGTATCTCAGACCCAAGAGGCTGGTGCTCGAAAAAATAGATAACTTTGAGCTGAAGCAGGCATATACAGAGTGCGAAGATATGCAGATCATTCAGGGCATAGACATGTGCATATCGTGCGACCCTGAAGGAATCCTGAATTATATGGAAGTACAGAAGACAGCCATGGAATGTTAAGCTGTATGAAGTAATAAGCTTTGCAGAGGTAATAAAAAATGCTTTCTTCAGCAGCCCATAGTTTTCTCGCCTGAATGGTGCGGTCTTGCAGAAGCAGTGACGTTCTGATGGATACTATACGCTCTCGGTATAATTCATTTATTCCCCACGATTAATCACCCTCAAACTCAGTCAGACAGTATACCTTATATCCTTTGTCCACTAACTTCTTTTCTCCTCCAACATCCGGTAAATTGACAATAAAGGACATTTCCACAACGATACCGCCCAGTTTTTCAACGAGTGATGCTGCAGCCAACGCTGTCCCGCCTGTAGCCAGAAGGTCGTCAACGAGGAGAACCTTCGAACCTTTGTCCAATGCGTCTTTATGGATCTCGATGGTATCGGTACCATACTCAAGCGCGTATTCATGCCTCTCAACTTCTCCGGGAAGCTTCCCGACTTTTCTGACCGGGACAAACCCTTTTCCGAGGGTGTAGGATAATGCACCTCCGATAATGAACCCCCTCGCCTCAATGCCGACTATCTGATTAAATTCAATATCGCCCGTTATATATCTTTGAGTAAAGTTATCGATTACCAGCCTGAATCCGACCGGGTCCTTGATGAGGGTAGTAATGTCCCTGAACATAATTCCTTTTTTGGGATGGTCAGGGATGGTCCTTATTCTCGATTTGATGGGCATAATGGGCCTCCTTTGGCAACTATGATTTTCAAGACATGCAGATTATATTTTTATGGCACCATGCCAACGGCACGCTCAAATTCCAAATGTCATTACACAAATTACAAACAAAGGTAACCATCCCAAAAACCGTCTTTTCTATTTTTTTGTAATTTGGAATTTATTTGATTTTTGAAATTTGGTATTTGTCATCATTTTATAGTGCTATTGAACGCACATATCATCATACTCTTTAAGCTTCGGAATGACCTGTAAAAAGAGGTTTATCACATTGTCCGCATTTTTCTTCATCGTCTCCACAATCATTTGCCAGGTTACCGGTTCTTCCTCTTCATGCCAGCAGTCGTAATCCGTTGACATGGCGATCGCTGCGTAATGCATCTTCTTCTCCCGTGCGAGGCAGACCTCCGGGACCGTGCTCATATTGATGACATCAGCATTCCAGCTTCTGAACATGTGGCTTTCGGCCCTTGTCGAAAAACGGGGGCCTTCTATGGTAATGACCGTTTTATCTTTATGGTATTTCAGTCCAAGGCCATCTGCTGATGAACAGAGTAACGCTATGAGGTTCTGGCAAAAAGGATCTGCCATTGAAGTGTGAACAACCTCGTTTTCATCAAAAAAGGTCACCGCTCTTTTGCGGGTATGGTCAATAAACTGGTTCGGAAACACAAGGTGTCCGGGGGCTATTTCTTCCCTGAGCGAACCAACAGCGGTTGACGCGAGGATATGGGTACAGCCCTGTTCCCTGAGCGCCCATATATTTGCCCTGAAGTTTACTTTGCTCGGATAGATGGAGTGGTCCTTCCCGTGCCGTGCGATAATTACAACATCTGTGCCTCCGATGGCCCCGCAGGTCAAGACCGATGTCGGCGGTCCGTATGGTGTTTCAACACCGATTGTTTTTGCATCCTTTAAAATATCCGGGTTATCAAGCCCCGAGCCGCCAATTATGCCCACTTTGATCATACGTGCCCTCTTTGATTAAAAAGTAAAAGGTTAAACTTCGCGGATTGTTAAGAAATTTCAATCATATATATTATAAAATTTTAGTCGAAAAGGCAAAATTTATGATAAAGAAAGAGGGAAGGGTTGAACTCATAATCCGGGTGAGGCACATCAGGAGTCGATGTGTCCCTCACCCCTGCTAACAACAGACACTGTCCTCGGTGTATAAAATGTACTTGCGCATGAAGTTCTCTTCCTCGCTGTCCCAGAAGAGGTTTACACCGTCTTGATCTTTGGCCTTGACCAGCTCTTTTGCTACCAGCAGCAGCAGGTCATCTGTGGCCGCCTTTTCAATCTGATTGTCTTTGTAATCGTCAAAGGTATATGATTTTGATCGTTCTTTCATGGTTCACTCACCTTTCTTGCTTTAAATGTAAAATGTTTATTTGAAGAAAATGTGAAGTTTGACGACCACGGTCAAAAAGTGTATTTTTTATGTAAGGACAAATGGATAATAAACAATGAATCGGGTGGAATACAAAAAACAAGGGAGGCATCTCATGAAAAATTATTTATTTGTCGGGATAATGCTCATTATGCTGATAAGCACAGGGTTGCAGTATGCGAATGCTGCAGAAAAGGAATGGAAATTCGATACGGCCCATTCCCGCTTTTATTTTACCGTTGACCATATATTTGCAAAGGTCATCGGGTTCTTTGAGGATTTTTCCGGCACCTTCATATTCGACCCTGAAAATCTTGCGGAAAGCCGGATTGACATTGAGATAAAGGCAGCGAGCATAAATACAAATATCCGGAAGCGGGACGACCACCTCAGGTCAGACGACTTTTTTGCGGTCAGCAAATATCCCCTGATCACATTCAAGAGCAAGCGCATTACGCACACGGGGGGTGATCGGTATGAAGTTACCGGTGACTTTACCATCAAGGACGTGACGCAGGAGGTTGTGCTTGACCTGAAATATTTCGGAACAAAAGACAATCCCTTAAAAGAAGGAGAAATTGTGGGGGGTTTTGAAACGGGCATCATTATTGACCGCCTTGCGTATCACGTTGGCAGCGGTAAATACTATATGATGGGTGTTACCGGAAAAGATGTTGCTATTCTTGTTTCGCTCGAGATGCTCCGTGACAGGTGATAGGAAATGTGTATGATCAGCGAATACGGCTGCTGAAATATTATTGATCGAGAAATGCCTTGAGTGCTCCGGCCTTGACAAGAATCCTGTTTCTTGACGATTGTACCATCCCGAGTTTCTCCAGTCTGCTCATTATCCGGATGCAGGTTTCAGTGGATGTACCCACCATATCCGCAATCTCCCTCCGGGTAAGGGGAAAGTCTATCTGGCGGTATTCAGAGTTTCGGGCGCTGCTTTTTTCAGAGAGTTTCAGAAGGATGGTAGCAATTCTCTTTTCGACTATTTCCGTAGAAAGACTCTGCAGCATATCATAAGCGTCCGTCAGTTTCTCGTTTAAATAATTCACAATACCTACTTTCATGAAGGGATAGGCATCAATGAGCTTCAGCAGGTCAGCGCGGCGGATTCTGATTGCAGATGAGGCCCCTTTTGACTGGGCTGATTCAGGGTATGGTTTATTGTCCAGTACCGCGGAACAGCAGAATAACTCACCGGGTGATTTCATCTCGAGGATGACGTCCTTGCCGGAGAGCGTGTGCTTGATTATTTTGACCCGTCTCCTGCTCACAATATACAGCCAGTTCGAGGGGTCATCCTCCATAAATATGTATTGACCATTTTTAAAGTGGACGAGCTCAAAGAGGGCGCTGATCTTTAGTAATTCATCATTCCTTATATCTGAAAATATACTGCTCTTTTTCAGGGTGCTGACAATCTCCTTCTGTTCTAATAATGATTGTTTCATCTGATCCAGTAAATTCCTCTCACTGCTTATTTTAATGACTTATCTTAACCCTGCAAATGCTTAATTTCAAGGAAATAGAAGAAAGCACAAAACTGCGGAAGTTAAAATAGACGTTCCAACCGACTGAATCGTATCAGTCGCAAAAGCTACTCAACGATTCAGACTGCTCCAGTGGCTGAAAAAATAGATTCATTGTTGTAGGTTAAATCTACAAAAAAGTACTAATGAAACAATTATGTAGCTAATTGTTCTTGCACTATCATTATTATTCAGACAGTTATCAGCTGGCACGGTTCTCGCTTTGAGCTTATCCAACATGACAGATTCACTGAAGAATAAGATTGAGTTCTATGAACGCCGGGAGATCGTACGGGCTCTCGGTGAATGCGGCGGGATAATGGCACAGGCCGCCAGGAAACTGGGCATTACCGAACGAATGATCGGCTATAAAGTTAAAAAATACGGCATACGAAAGGAGGACGGAGTAAGACAGCAAATAGTAAACAGTAGGCAGTAGAAAAAATCAATATTAAAGGGAGAAAGAAAAAAATGAAAAAGGTAACAATCTTGGGAACGGCTTTTGGATTACTCTTGAGCTTTATACTCGCACCGCTTGGTGTCATTGCTGCTGAAACCTCGGGCAGCGCTTCGGTTGACGTTATGAGCAACTATGTATGGAGAGGACAGAAGTTGAGCAACAGCCTGGTTGTGCAGCCCTCGACAGGCATCACATACGGTGGATTCGGAGCGAACCTGTGGGCCAATTACGATACCGGGACAAATGAACACAATGAAACGGACCTTACCCTTAACTTTTCAAATTCAGTTGACAAGTTCAGCTACGACGTTGGCTACATCTTCTATGCGCTCGACGGCAGCGGAGATGACGGCTCCGGTAATGATACGCAGGAAATCTATTTGACGGTCGGGTATGATGTCATGCTCAGTCCTTCGCTCACGGTTTATCTTGATTTCGATGAAGGGGACGGTGCATTTGTCGTCGCATCCATCAGTCACACCTTTGAACTTCCGGAGAAGTTATCGGTAGATCTCGGCGCCTCTGTCAGTTACGATGCTGAGAATGCGGTCATGGGTACGGATGCGGATGGTGATGATATAAATGCTTTTTATAATGGCGATATCTCGGCATCGCTTTCAATACCGGTTACTGACGCCATATCCGTTGCTCCGATGATCGCGTACTCATTCCCGTTAAGCAATGATGCTGAAGATGCAATCGAGGCGATCAGCGACGACGGCGACGGCGACATTGTCTATGGCGGTATTAATATTTCATTAAGTTTCTAATTCATTAAAAAAGGAGGATCACGAACATGAAACGGTTCATATTATTCATATTAGTGAGTTTGATTACCGTTGTACCTATGAGTGCATTTGCGGGAGATGCCGGGCCTGCTGCACCGACGGCATCGATAGGACTGACGGCCAGCAACATATGGATGATGGTTGCAACATTTCTGGTATTCATCATGCACCTCGGGTTTGCATCTCTTGAAGCGGGGCTGACCCGTTCGAAAAACACGGTGAATATTCTCTTTAAGAATACGTTGATCCCTGCAATCGGCCTTCTGACCTATGCATGGTTCG
>Ga0111163_1028_pt1 | contig 13401 bp, 11 predicted proteins | sample DeeMarSeWOR28_12_FD_80262 | JGI IMG/M metagenome (GOLD analysis project Ga0111163, IMG submission 80262) | Nitrospira bacterium SG8_35_4 | reverse complement strand
TCAGGCGAGCGGAGTGGTACCGCAGATATCCTGTGTTATGGGGCCCTGCGCAGGCGGTGCGGTCTACAGTCCGGCAATAACGGATTTCACCTTCATGGTGGAAAACACGTCGTATATGTTCGTTACCGGGCCCAATGTGGTCAAGACAGTTACCCACCAGGACATCACGGCTGAGGACCTTGGCGGTGCAATGGTGCACAGCAAGAAAAGCGGTGTGGCCCATTTCACTTTTTCCAATGACATAGTCTGTCTTAGGGAGGTCAGGCGTCTTGTCAAATATCTGCCTTCCAATAACCTGCAGCCGGCGCCGATCCTTGATCTGAGAGACCCCTTTGATCGTGAAGACCCTGCACTTGATTACCTCGTTCCCGCTAACCCGAATCAAACATATGATATGAAAATTCTCATAAATAGTATTCTTGACGGAGCGGAATTTCTTGAGGTCCATCCGAACTTTGCCAGGAATATTATTGTTGGATTTGGTCGTCTCGGCGGGCAGACCATCGGGCTCATCGCGAACCAGCCGGCGGTGCTCGCCGGGGTGCTTGATGTCCAGTCCTCTGAAAAGGCCGCCCGTTTTGTCCGCTTCTGCGATGCCTTTAACATCCCGCTCATCTGCCTTGTGGATGTTCCGGGTTTTATGCCGGGGCCTGAACAAGAGCACGGCGGTATCATCCGGCACGGGGCAAAGCTGCTGTATGCCTTTTCAGAAGCTACGGTGCCGAGAATAACGGTCATCATTCGGAAGGCCTACGGCGGCGCCTACGATGTTATGAATTCCAAGCACATCGGATGCGATATGAATTTTGCCTGGCCCACAGCGGAAATCGCCGTCCTTGGCCCCAAAGGCGCAGCCCAGATTATTTATCGTAACGAAATTAAAGAAGCTGCTGATCCTGAGGAAATGCTCGCTCAGAAAACAGAGGAATACCGGGTAGCATACGCCAATCCGTTTATGGCCGCCAAACGGGGATTTATTGATGATGTCATCAAACCGCGTGAAACAAGGCACCGGTTGATCCGGAGCCTTCAGTTTCTGGAAAACAAAAAGACGATCCATCCGAAGAGGAAGCATGGGAATATTCCGTTATAATTACAAATTACGAATGATGAATTACGAATTAAAACTAAGAGGTCACTATGTTTGAAAAAGTTCTCATAGCCAACCGTGGTGAGATTGCGATCCGGATAATACAGACCTGCAAGAAGATGGGTATCAAGACCGTTGCGGTCTACTCTGATATTGATGAACGCTCCCGTCATGTGCGTGAGGCTGACGAGGCTGTTCATATTGGTCCGTCGCCATCAGTTTCATCTTACCTTGATTACGAGAAGATCGTGGATACTGCTGTCCGTTATGGATGTCAGGCCATACATCCGGGCTATGGGTTTCTTTCTGAGAATTCAGAATTCGCCGCAGCCGTTTCTAAGAAGGGTATAACATTCATCGGTCCTGCCCCTGAGGTGATTGCAGCGCTCGGGGATAAGATTTCAGCCAAGGACATAGCCATGAAGGCAGGCGTACCGGTTGTGCCCGGCCATAACAAACCTGTGACCGACATCAAGGAGATAAAAAAGCTCTGTGGCAACATAGGTTACCCGGTACTTTTAAAGCCTGCAGCAGGCGGGGGCGGGCGGGGCATGCGCATTGTCAATCAGCCCGAGGAACTGGAGGCATCGTTGAAGTCGGCCCAGGACGAGACCCGCAAGGCATTTGGTGACGACAGGATCTTTCTTGAGCGGTTTATTATCAATCCCCGTCACATTGAGATACAGTTAATGGCAGACAAGCATGGAAATGTTATCTACCTTGGTGAGCGCGAATGTTCCATTCAGCGACGCTACCAGAAGGTGATAGAGGAATCTCCGTCCATGGCTGTTGATGAGGACCTCAGGAAGCGCATGGGTGAGATGGCGTGCGCCCTTGCTAAAGAGGCGGGATACGCGAACGCGGGCACGGTGGAGTTCATACTGGATGAGACTGGCGAGTTCTTCTTCATGGAGATGAACACGCGCCTGCAGGTAGAACACCCTGTTACCGAGATGGTCACCGGTCTTGACCTGGTAGAAATACAGTTCAAAGTCGGTGCAGGCGAAACACTGCCCCTTACCCAGCAGGACGTTACACTTAAGGGTTGGTCTATTGAAGCAAGGATCAACGCTGAGGACCCCTCGCGCAATTTTCTTCCCTCCACCGGACTGATTACCAGGTACTCTGGTCTCAGGGGCACGAACATCAGGCTTGACAGCGGAGTGGAAGCAGGCAGTTTCGTGAGCGTGTACTACGACTCGATGCTCTTTAAGGTAATCAGCTGGGGTGAGACGCGCGAAGAAGCCCGACATAACCTGATTCATGCCCTTAACCGGTTTGAAGTTGAGGGTATTATCACAAACATGAATTTCGCCAACTCCATACTGAACCATCCCAAATTCATCAAGGGTGAGATGACGACCAAGTTCATTGACGAACATTACGAGGACGGACAGACCAGGAATGATCCCTCAAAAGAACAGCTAGAAGCCATGGTCATTGCTTCGACCATAGTTTTTCATAATCGCCAGAAACAGGTTCGTGAATCTTTTAAGGATGTGATCGCAAAGGTCGGTACATCGCATAAGACGAAGAACTGGCAGCCCTATGTTGTCAAAGGTAATGCGGATATCTTTGAAGTTGAACTTTTCGGAGTCCCTACAGAATCTGACTGGACCATAAAGATAAACGGCACCGAGTATTCGGTCACTACGCCCCAGTTCGAGTACTACATGCGCAGGATTAAGCTTTTTATAAACGGTAAGAAACAGTATTTCAAACAACAGTACAGGGGACATTTCATCTGGACCGCCTTCTGCGGATATTCCCGTGTTTTTGAGATCTATACCCCGCGGGAATGGAGGCTGTCACAGTACATGCCTGAGGAGATAACAAGTGCCCATGAAAATGTGCTTCTTTCGCCGCTGCCCGGTATGGTCGTGAACGTCCTGGTCAATAAAGGCGACCGTGTTTACCGCGGACAGGACCTGGTGGTCATCGAATCCATGAAGATGGAGAGCGGAGTGTCTTCACCCTGTGACGGGATCGTGGAAGAGGTGAGCGCGGCTATCGGAAAGTCTGTAGAAACTGATGAGGTCCTCATCACTTTCAAAACTGATTGATTTCAATTAACAATTAGCAGTTGATGGTCTCGCAAAAAGGCCAAAGACGGTCCTTGCAGGACTGATCAAGCGGATTACCCGGGATGTCAGGATATACCATGTCGAAGATACAAAGTCCCTTGAGAGTACGCTCTCTTCCCTCCGTTAATGTATCTCCCTTTTTTGTGATATAATTTACATAAGGCGATGAAACGAGTGAAAATTGAATTACCTGACGAAATTATCAGAAAAGCGAACAAGTGTGAGAAAAACTACCGATGCCTGTCAGGTGAGAGTGAAAAACTCTGCAGGGTCTTATGCTTCATCAAGGATGATCTGTATTTTGTGAAATGTATGGGTGATCCAGACTGTCTTTATCTGGAATCATTTAATAAGACAAAAATCTGTAACTGTCCGGCACGGAAGGAAATATACAAGCGCTACAAGGTGTGAAAAGAGTTTAACCTCGCTGAATCTTTTTTTGCCAGGTTTTTGCCTTCCTTAATACTTCTTCCTCATCGATCGTTACTGCTTTTCCGTTTTCAACGACGATCTTTCCGTTCACCATTACCGTATCTATATCAGATGCTCGCATGCAGTACGCAATATGAGAGTAAATATCATACATCGGCATGAGATGCGGTTTCCTGAGGTCAGCGATAACAAGGTCCGCTTTTTTGCCGGGTTTCAGTGAACCTGATCTGTTCCCCAATCCGAGAATTTCAGCGCCGTTTCTTGTTGCCATCAGAAGGGCTGTCCTGCTGTCAAGAACAGTGGCATCACGCCAAACGGCCTTGTGGACCTTTGCAGCGGAAGAGAGTTCTGCCAGTATGCCAAGATCATTGTTGCTGGCTGCTCCGTCTGTGCCGAGCCCGACGGTTACTCCTGCCTGAATCATTTTCGGGACAGGTGCGATTCCCGACGCAAGCTTCAGGTTGCTTTCCATGCAGTGTGCAACCCCTACTTTTTTATCTGCAAGGATTTTAATTTCACGATCAGTCGGCCACACACAGTGTGCGGCAGAGACCCTGTCCGAAAGGAAACCTATGGAGTCAAGATGCTCAACCGGTGAAGTGCCGTAGCGCTCTTTGCACTGCGCCACTTCGAACTCTGTTTCAGCAAGATGGGTATGCAATGGAACGTCATATTTATCGGCCAGCTCTTTTGCACGCATATAGTTATCAGGGCTGCAGGTAAATGTGGCATGCGGCGCAATCCCCGGCGTGATAAGATCATTCCCCTTCCAGTTCTTTATGTGCTCTTCACCCCGCGAAAAATAATCATCGGCAGATTGTGCATAGTCTTTCCAGGGGAAATCAATGATGCCTGAGCAGAGAACAGCCTTCATGCCGATCTTTTCGACCTTTTTTGCAGCAACTTCCTGGTAAAAGTACATGTCTGTGTACGTTGTGACCCCTGCTTTGAGCATTTCGAGACAGGCAAGTTCAATCGCGTCTTCCACAAAGTCAGCGGTCAGCCACTGCATTTCAGCGGGCCAGATATGTTTTTCGAGCCACTCCTGCAGGGGGAGGTCATCAGCCAGTCCTCTGAAATAAACCATCGCGGCATGGGTATGGGTATTGACAAGGCCGGGAAAAACGACCCTGTCAGCACCGTCCAGAACTCTTTCAGAAGTGAAATTTATTGATATGTCAGAATAAGAGCCGACAGCGGCAATCTCGCTTCCGGCTACCGCAACAGCCCCGTCATTGATAACTGAAAGGTCGCCCTCCATGGTGAGCAGGTGGTCTGCCCTGATGATGTAATCCGCTTTTTGCATTGGTTATTTTGCTCTTCTGACCAATTCCTCTGCGATCTGGACTGCGTTTAAGGCAGCGCCCTTTCTGAGGTTGTCGGCTGCAATCCACATATTGATCCCGTTTTTGATGGTATCGTCGCTTCTGATCCTTCCGACATATACTTCATCTTTATTTGCAGCAACAGTCGGGAGGGGATAGATATTCTTTTTGGGCGCGTCATAGACGATGATCCCCGGGGCTGCAGACAGGAGCGCCCGCAGATCAGCAGGATCTATTTGCTTGTCGGTTTCTATATTCAGTGCTTCCGAATGTCCTCTGAAAACAGGGACACGGACAGTGGTTGCAGATACCTGCACAGAGTTATCTCCCAGGATCTTTTTTGTTTCATTCACCATCTTGATCTCTTCCTTGGTATATCCGTTCTCCATGAACTGGTCGATATGCGGAAGGCAGTTGAAGGCTATCTGATGGGGATAGACACTCGGCCTGATCTCCTTGAAATTCAGAATGTCCGTTGTCTGGTTCAGCAGCTCATCCATTGCTTTTTTGCCGGTGCCGGAGACAGATTGAAACGTGGTGACTATGACTCTCCTTATTTTTACGGCGTCATGAATGGGTTTCAGGACAACGACCATCTGTATGGTTGAACAGTTTGGATTTGCGATTATCCCTTTGTGCCGTTCAAGATCATCAGGATTGACTTCGGGTACGACTAATGGAACCTCGGGGTCCATTCTCCACGCGCTTGAATTGTCAACGACAACGCAGCCTTCTCTCGCTGCAATCGGTGCGAACTCTTTGCTCCTGTCACCGCCTGCTGAAAAAAGTGCGATGTCTATTCCTTTAAAGACTTTGTCGGTCAGCACCTCAACTGCTACGGATTTGTCGTGAAAGTCGATTGTTTTCCCTGACGACCGCTCCGATGCAAACAGTCTCAGGGTTTCGACCGGAAAATTCCGCTCCTGAAGCACTGCGATCATTTCATTTCCGACTGCGCCGGTTGCACCGACAACGGCTACGATGTATCTGTCCTTTTTCTTAAGCATCTTTTGTCCTCTCGAAATTTATTCTCACACTATTAAGTTACTAGGGTGTTTAATTATCCCGCAAATACTTTACGACCAGGTCGCCGACTTCAGTTGTGGACAGTCCCATCTTCCCTGCTGCAAGGCTTTTGATGTCACTTTCAGTTACCCTCATTACAGCATGCTCGATGTCTCTCCCTGATTTTTCTTCGCCAAGGTATTCAAGCATGAGTCCTGCGGCGGATATTGCAGCAAGCGGGTTGATCTTGTTCTGTCCTTTGTACTTTGGTGCGGACCCGCCAATGGGTTCAAACATGGAGACCCCCCCGGGGTTTATATTGCCGCCAGCGGCAATCCCCATTCCCCCCTGGATCATGGCGCCAAGGTCCGTAATAATATCACCGAACATATTGTCCGTGACAATGACATCGAACCATTCGGGGTTCTTTACAAACCACATGGTTATTGCGTCTACATGCGCGTAATCTGATTTTATGTCAGCGTATTCTTTTGCTACTTCGTTAAATGTTCTTTCCCACAGGTCAAATGCATATGTCAGAACATTCGTCTTCCCGCAGAGGGTGAGTTTTTTATCTTTGTTCCGTTTTCTGCAGTATTCGAATGCATAGCGTATGCAGCGCTCAACTCCTTTACGGGTATTAATCGATTCCTGAACAGCCACTTCATCGGGAGTTCCCTTCTTCAGGAATCCGCCTGCGCCTGCGTAGAGTCCTTCCGTATTTTCCCGTACCACAACAAAGTCGATGTGTTCAGGACCTTTATCTTTCAGCGGGCATTCTACTCCCGGATATAATTTCACCGGCCTCAAATTAATGTACTGGTCGAGTTCAAAACGCAGTCTTAAAAGGATACCCTTTTCCAGTATCCCCGGTTTTACATCAGGATGTCCTATGGCTCCAAGAAAGATGGCATCATATTTTTTCAACTCATCGGCAGCGCCGTCCGGAAGCACTTCACCTGTTTTTAAATAGCGGTCACCGCCAAAATCAAATGAGTTCAGGTTAAGGGTGAATCCTGCCTTGTCAGCAGCAGCATTCAGGACCTTGAGTCCCTCTGATACAACTTCCGGACCTGTACCGTCGCCGGGGATGACGGCAATATTGTATGTTCTCTTCATCTTCCTCCTCTCAATGTAATTAAAATAAAATAATATAGAGTGCTTCCGAAAGTATTAAAAAACAGCAAAATTACAAGTCGATTAACGGATGCTTGTCCCCGACTTCTGACATCTGATTACCGATTACTGAATTATTGGTGATCCCAACGGGACTCGAACCCGTGTTCCTGGCGTGAGAGGCCAGTGTCCTAGGCCGCTAGACGATGGGACCGAAAAAACAGCCATCAGCATTCAGCTATCAGTTTTCAGTACACGAATTAATAAAAAGCTGACGGCTGATAGCTGATAACTGACAGCTTTTTGGCTGGGGCGGGAGGATTTGAACCCCCGAATGCCGGATCCAGAGACCGGTGCCTTACCGCTTGGCGACGCCCCAATAATAAAGTTAATCTGATATATTACTGAACTTTATTGCTATCAGTCAATACAACTATGCGGGAAGTGCGGGACGAGCGAGAAACGTGGGACGTGAAACGTGAAGGAGTAAGCAGCAGGCAGAAAGCAGTAAGGGGTAAGCAGGAAAAGAATACGGAAAGAGAATTAAGTTACGAACAGCGATATAACTATGTTAAAATACCATAAATATTAATCGGATGCACTATCGGTGAACGGAGAATACATATCATGAAAAGGATACTGGTTACCGGGGGCGCAGGATTTCTCGGCTCTCACTTATGTGAACGGTTATTAAAGGATGGAAATGAAATAGTATGCGTTGATAATTTCTACACGGGTAGACGTTCCAACATTGTGGCCTTACTTCAAAACCCTTTGTTTGAAGTATTACGGCATGACATCTGTTTTCCTCTGTACGTTGAAGTCGATGAGATCTATAATCTTGCATGTCCTGCTTCACCGATACACTACCAGTTTGACCCTGTACAAACGACAAAGACGTCTGTCCATGGTGCGATTAATGTCCTGGGCCTCGCCAAACGGGTGAAGGCAAAAATCTTTCAGGCCTCGACATCGGAGGTCTATGGTGACCCTCAGATTCATCCCCAGCCCGAAGAATACTGGGGTAATGTGAATCCTGTGGGGTTTCGTTCCTGCTACGATGAGGGCAAGCGGTGTGCTGAGACGCTTTTTTTTGATTACAACCGTCAGCACAATGTGAAAATAAAGGTAGCCAGAATATTCAACACCTATGGCCCCCGGATGCACCCTGACGACGGCCGCGTTGTCAGTAATTTTATTATGCAGGCATTGCGCAATAAACCGTTGACGGTGTACGGCGACGGGAGCCAGACACGAAGTTTCTGCTATGTAAGCGACATGATTGACGGTTTTGTGAAATTCATGAATTCCCGCGACGACTTTACCGGTCCTGTAAACCTTGGTAATCCGAATGAGTTTACCATTCGTGAACTCGCCGAGAAAGTTATTGCATTAACAAAATCAAAATCAAGGATTGTCTTTAAACCGCTTCCTCATGATGATCCCACCCAGCGACAGCCGGACATAAGACTGGCCAAAAAAAGACTTCAATGGAAACCTTCCGTGGAACTCGAAGCGGGGCTCAGGGAAACTATCAAGTACTTTAAAAAAGTGCTGGCAGACCCGTCAGAAAAGACCGGTTTTCAGCGAAAGTAAACCGGCATGCATCTAAAAGCCGATTAAATCCATAAGACAGCCCCCAAAACCGGTGGAGCCGGCCCGCTGGCAAAAGAAAAAAATGCTTAACGCGAGTGCGGCTATTGATAGTAACAGCAACGTGACAGGCCCTTTTAAGCTTTTCTGATCTGCAGGAGATATTTCGGGTACAACCATTCTTCTTCCGGGACGCTCAGAAACTTCTTTGATCCCCTTTCTGCCTCTCTGGTCTGCTTTCATGGGAATAGACGGGGCAGGCTGTTCTTTAACAGGCGGCGCTGTTTCCGGAACAGGTGTCTCTGCAGCGGGTTTCGGTTCCTGACTTTTTCTTTCTTTGTTTTTCAGCGAAACAATGTAATGAAAGACGTCTGTTCTCAATCCTATTCTCTGCGTGGCTTCATAGATATCCTGTGCGTCAACGACCGGTTTTTCCCGTTCAAAGGCAACGTTGAATGACCTGTCACACAATGAGTTGATCGTGCGCGGTGTCCCGCCGGCGTTAAATGCGATGGCGAGCGCCTCCCATCCCGTATCTGAAATGAGGGCAGGGGTGCCGCCGGCCACCTGAATGCGATGAGAGACATATTTACGGATTCCTTCGACCGTCATCTTCCCAAGAATTTCGAGTGCAGCGATACGCTGTTTAAAGGGCTCCATCTCAGGCCTGTTAATCTTTTCCATCAATTCTTCCTGCCCGAGGAGCAGCAGCTGAATCAGTTTAATGGACCCTTCTTCAAGATTGTTCAGCAGACGGATGCCGTTGATAACATCGTCTGACATCAGATGTGACTCATCCATGATGACCAGGCACTTCTTCCCTTCAGAGTTGATTGCTAAAAGGGCATTTCTGATGTCCCGCATAACAAAAGTCTTCTCGGAAGACGTCGGCTCTAATCCGAGCTCCTGGGCGAGAAAGAGATAGAGGTCAGTGCTGCTTGCAGGCGGCTCAGCCATCCATATTAATCTTATTTTTTCAGGAAAATCGGATTTTATCATCTGACTGAGGGTCGTCTTGCCGGAACCGATCGGTCCGGTTACAACGATCAGGCCCCGGCCGCTCTGTAAAGACCCGGATATCTGTTTCCGTATGCGGGCGTGGTCCCCCTGATCATAAAAGAACAGTGGATCGGGAACATTCTCGAAGGGGAGTATATTAAGGTCAAAGTGCTCTGTGTACATATCTTTTAATTTTCCCCTTCTGCTGGTATAAGCTTTACCTCGACCCTGCGGTTTTTTGCTCTGCCCTCTTCAGTGTCATTGGAGTCTACCGGGCGGGTGTCACCATAGCCGATTACTGATATCCTGTCGAGCGATATGCCATGAAAAACCAGTATATTCGCGATGGCCTTTGCCCTGAGGAATGAAAGGTCCATATTGTCCCTGTAGAGCTTGCCGGCTGAAGATTTTATCGGTATATTGTCGGTGTGCCCTTCTATAATAACACGGCTGCCTGGAGATGCTGATATTTCCCCGACCAGGTATTCAATCGTAGAAAAAGCAATGTCATTTATGACATCCTGCCCGGAACGAAACGTGCCGCCGCCAAAGACCGTCAGGGTCCGCGGTCTGTTTTCAGCATCAGCAGTTTTTATGCTTTCAAGGGCTTCTTCTTTTGTTGAGAGTTTGTCCTCAAGCCGGGCAATAGTCGCCTGCAGGTCTGAAACCAGAGCCCTGTTGGCATCCTGATCGTCCGTCAATTTTTTTATGACTTCACGTGACTCAGATGCCGGGTCTTTCCGGTCGTCCTGGTAAGAAGTATTGTAAACCGGGAGCCCCAGCGCCTTAAACGTTATAATCGCTGACAGGGTAAAAAATATAACAGACAGTCCAATAATGATGACGCGCATAATAAAGTGTTCGATTTAATATAGTTTAAACTTTAGCTTATCTTAACGGACTCAATTCTTATATTGCAATGTATTCACGCATACTCTGCTGCTACGAATGTCATTAAGCTCCAAAATATTTAAATTAATCTCAAGATCTTTCAGCGGACGTGGGCCGCTCCTCCAGAATTTCTATAATCGACAAAAGTCATATTACATTTTTTTCTTTGAAGATTTGCCCAATCGCTTCTTATCTTAACTCTTTACTCCAGACGCTAAACTATCTTTCAGAGGTGTCGTATAGAAATTCTTCCACAGCCTCCCACGTCAACAACTATTGGTACAGGCAGCAGATCAGGGGATTAAAGGCGGGTTTATCTGTACAGAGTCTTCCCTTTCTCCGGTTATGACTACCTTTCGTCCCTCAACAGTTACCCTGCCTTCGGCAAACAGTTTGATTGCATATGGAAAAATTCTGTGCTCCTGTTTCAGTATCCTTTCAGACAGTGAGTCTTCCGTATCATCATGGTATGCGGGCACAGCAGCCTGTACGATAATGGGTCCGGTATCAACTCCCTCATCGACAAAATGTACGGTGCAGCCTGAAATTTTCACGCCATAATCAACCGCCTGTTTCTGGCCGTGAAGTCCCGGAAACGAGGGCAGAAGGGCAGGGTGGATGTTCACGACCCGGTTTGGAAACCTGTCGATCAGCGCCTTTCCGACAACTCTCATGAATCCGGCCAGGATAACAAGCCCTGCGTCTCTTTTCCGGAGTTCATCGGCAATACGGGCGTAATAGGCATTCCTGTCAGGAAAGTCCGCGGGCTTGAGAACCAGTGCCTCGATATCATGTTTTGCCGCTCTCTCAATGGCAAATGCATCTGGATTATCAGTAATGAGGAGCGCTATGCGTGCCGGGACATATCCGGTTTTAATGCTGTCGATGATTGACTGGAAATTTGAACCTCTTCCAGAGGCAAGGACACCTAACGTTAACCCTGTGGACATTTTCTTTCCCCCGTATTCTTCATACCAGTGCACGGTACCCGTGCTCCTGCAATTGCATTTTTTTTATTGATGTGCCTGCTCCTTACTGCCTGCTGCTTACTCTTCTTTTCCCGCCTTTCACGCTTCTCTCGCTTTTCCCGCTATTTAACATACTCGACGACCCGATCGCCCTTTTCAACGTTCCCTATTACAAATGCATGTTCTCCGAGCCGGTTCAGTTTTCTGACTGCCATTTCAGCATCCTCTCTGGCAATGACGAGCACGAGACCGATTCCCATATTGAATGTCGTATACATTTCATGATCAGCAACAGATCCCATTGCCTGTATTACGTTAAAAATTGGGTGGACCGGCCAGCTCCCCAGGTTAATTGTAAATTTTAGCCTTGCCTTTGAAGGGAAAATACGCGGAAGGTTTTCGGTGAGTCCGCCTCCCGTAATATGGGCGATGCCTTTAATACGGTGGGTCTTCAGGATTTTCATAATGCTTCCGGTATAAATGCGTGTAGGTTTCAGCAGTTCTTCCCCGATGGTGCAATCGAGTTCATTTATTTTTTTGCCGGGTCTGAACTTCCTGATGTCAAAGAACAGTTTTCTGACAAGTGAATAACCATTGCTGTGGAGTCCGTCTGAAGCGAGGCCTATCAAAACATCCCCGTTCCGGATTGCCCTGCCGTTGATGATTTTATCCTGTTCCACGACGCCGACAGCAAAGCCGGACAGGTCGTATTCTCCCTTACAGTAAAAGCCGGGCATTTCAGCGGTCTCTCCGCCGATCAGTGAGCATCCAGCGATGGTGCACCCGTGAGCAATCCCCTCAATAACGGCCGCTGCCTGGGCAGTCGAGAGTTTGCCCGATGCAAAATAATCGAGAAAGAAAAGGGGCCTGGCTCCGCTGGTAAGGATATCGTTTACACACATTGCAACGAGATCGATGCCGACTGTATTGTGCCGGTTCATCATAAAGGCAATCTTCAGCTTGGTGCCGACACCATCGGTGCTGCTGACGAGGACCGGTTTTTTGTATCCGCCGGGTAATTTGAAAAAGGCCCCGAAGGAGCCAATGTCGTTCATGACGCCGGATGTGAAGGTTGCGCGAGCCAGCGGTTTTATGATATCGACAAGCTTGTTCCCTTCGTGTATATCAACGCCCGATTTCTTATAGGTCAGTTTCATGCTTCTCCCTTATTTTTTTTAAGCCGGCCTTCGCAGCCATCTGCGCTGCTGCCTTCTTTGTTTTCCCTGTTCCGGAACCGTAATAATCATCGTTGATAAAGACTTTTACTTCGAATATTTTTTTGTGCTCCGGTCCTTCCTCTTTGTGAGTAATATATTTTGGTAAAATGCCGAATTGTGCCTGTACCTCTTCCTGAAACTTTGTTTTGAAATCAAACACAAAATTGTTTGTCGCAAGGTCTTCGATTTTCGGTCCCAGAAATGAGAGTACAAAGTTTTTTGCCTTCTTGTATCCACCGTCCAGATAGATGGCGGCCAGCAGCGCTTCATAGGCATTTGCAAGCAGAGAAGGCTTTCTCCTGCCACCGGTCAGTTCCTCTCCCTTGCCAAGCTTCAGGTAGACGCCGATGTTCAGGCTCTGAGCAATATCCGCCAGAGTAGATTCCTGTACCGCATATGCCTTGATTTTTGAAAGGTCGGCTTCTGTGTAGGCCTGATACGCGCAATAAAGATATTCGCTCATGACGAGCTCAAGAACTGAGTCTCCCAGGAATTCCATGCGTTCATTGAATACAATCTGGTTCTTCTGCTGTTCATGGGCGAATGATTTATGAGTCAGCGCCTCTTTTAAAAGGGACTTCTTTTTAAAGGTATATCCTATGGAACTCTCAAGACTGGATAAATTTTCTGAAGAGGATGCACGCATTCGTTCCACCGAATCCAAAGGAATTGGACATAGCT
>Ga0111163_1063_pt1 | contig 13515 bp, 10 predicted proteins | sample DeeMarSeWOR28_12_FD_80262 | JGI IMG/M metagenome (GOLD analysis project Ga0111163, IMG submission 80262) | Nitrospira bacterium SG8_35_4 | reverse complement strand
GCGTGTTAACGTATGATCAGAAGCTTACTGACATCCTTCTGTCACTGATACGGTACGAGAAAAAATTCATTGTAGACAATGATGTAGAATTGTATGATCAGTTTCTCCTGAAAAAGGCTGATTTTGAACATAACTTCGAGCAAGTTATGTTTATAGCTGATGTACCAGAAACAAAAGAGCTGCTGAACAAAGTATTTTCAGCGCTACCAGTCACTTTTTGATATAGAAGTCGAGTTTTTGAAGGCCGGTCAGGAATATCCGGCAGACAATTATAATAAGGAAAAGGAACTTGCGGTCAACGGCGTTCTGGAGAATCTCAAACTACTGAAGGCGCACATACAGAGCAGTACCTATGACAAGATTAAAAAACTGGGTGAAGCGGAGGGGAATGCCAGTAAAGTCGCGATCGTCATGGGGTTGATCTCGATGGTTGCCGGCATTGTTATCTCTATCTTTATTACGCTCAATATCACGAGACCGCTTTCAGAAATCAAAAAGAGCACGGGTGAGATCGCCCGGGGAAACTTTCCCGACGATTTGAAACTCGATTCTCCCCCTGAAATTACCGAACTTGCAAATGCATTTAATTTAATGTGTGCAAAGCTGAAACAGATTGACAAGCTGAAATCTGATTTTTTCTCGCTCATGTCGCATGAGCTGCGCACTCCCCTGACCACGATTAAGGAGGGAACGAACCTGATGATTGAGGGACTGGAAAACGGGAAGTCAACGGGGAAACAGAAACGGCTTTTGACTATTATCAGCGAAGAGAGCAATCGTCTGATCAATCTGGTAAACTCTCTTCTGGACCTCTCCAAAATGGAAGCAGGTATGATGGCATATAATTTTGTACCCACTGATATTGCACGACTGATAAACAAGGTCTCACGGGAAATTGAACCGCTGGCTGAAAATAGAAATATTAAAATCCATACCGCTCTTAACAACGGAAGCTCTCTCATAAAGGTGGACAGGGACAGGATCCTTCAGGTATTGAGAAACCTTATAGGCAATGCGGTAAAATTTACACCTGACGGGGGCCATGTTAAAGTAAGCTCCAGGATGGTGGAAGAGGGAGTCAATGTTTCGGTTGAGGACACCGGCGCGGGAATACCGGCTGACAATCTCTCGACAATATTCAATAAATACGAGCAGGTGACCCTCGGGGGATCAAACAAGATCAAGGGGACCGGGCTGGGACTCTCTATTGTTAAACACATTATTGATGCTCACGGAGGTAAGATTTGGGTAGAAAGCACCTTAAAGCAGGGCAGTGTTTTCTCATTTGTTTTGCCGGTGTAGTAATAATTCTACTGTCCGGCTGTGCCACGTTTCAGGGAATCAAAGGCAAGCTTGCTGCGAGGGAGTATATCAACAGAAGCAGTGAGCTTGTTGCCGCCGGCGACTATCAGGCCGCTATAGAGGAAAATCAGCGTGTCCTGTCGATGGGCGTTGAGGGTGTTCCAAAAGACCGGGCGGCTTTTAATATTGCACTGATCTACGCCAGCAATAAAAATCCCCGGAAGGATTATCGTAAATCACTCCGTTATTTTAAGACAATCGTTGAGGATTACCCAGAAAGCCCGCTTCGTGAACAGGCTGAAACGTGGGCTGATGTGATGAGTGCTCTTCAGAAAGCCACAGTCAGATCGAAGGGGAACAATAATGGGGAGAACCCTTCGAATGAACAGATAACGTCGAACCTCCACCTTCTCCAAAGCCAGAAACTCTTTTCAGAAGGCAAATACCAGGAGGTGCTTGATGAGAACAGCGTGCTGCTTGAAATGCCCGGCAAAAGCCTCTTCCGTGACCGTGCCCTTTTTAATATGGGCCTGGTGTATGCCCATCATGATAATCCGGACAAAGACTATGCAAAATCACTCAGCTATTTTACGCAGCTGATCAATGAATATCCGGAGAGCCCACTGGCAGTTCAGGCCGCGATATGGCAGAATGTACTGAACATTATCGAAAAGGCAAAACAGGTGGATATCGAAATCGAACAGAAAAAAAAGGAGCTGAGCAGGTAACATGGCCAGGAGTCTCGGTAAAATTCTCGTTGTTGATGATGACGAAAACCTCATTGAAGTCATAAGGATGAGGCTTGAATCTGCAAACTACGAGGTAGTGACGATCATTCATGAAGAAGAAGCAATCACGGCAATAAGAGAGCAGCATTTTGATCTCTCAATAATAGACCTTCAGCTTACCGATCGTGACGGCATTTCCCTGATGGAGGATATTCATAAGATCAGTCCGGATCTCCCTGTCATCATCCTCACTGCATATGGGAGTATTGAGAGTGCTGTTGATGCAATGAAAAGGGGCGCATACAGTTACCTTACCAAACCGTTCGATCCGCGGGAACTCCTTTTTCAGATAGAAAAGGCCCTTGACAACAGAAGGCTCTTTTCCGAGGTGAAAAGACTGCAGGGTCTTCTGGTAGAAAAATACGGATTTGAAAATATCATTGCGAAAAGCGAAGCAATGCAGAAGGTCCTTGAGCAGGTCAGCCATATTGCCGGGGCTGATTCTACGGTTTACATACACGGGGAGAGCGGTACGGGAAAAGAGCTTATCGCCCGGGCAATCCACCTTGCCAGTGACAGGAAGGAGGCCCCTTTTGTTGCCATCAACTGTGCAGCGCTTCCTGAGACACTGCTGGAGAGTGAACTGTTCGGTTATGAAAAAGGTGCCTTCACGGGTGCGATGCGAAGCACGCAGGGCCTGTTTACTCAGGCGCACAAGGGGACACTGCTGCTGGATGAAATCGGGAACATGCCCCTGTCTATTCAGGCAAAGATGCTGCGGGTCCTTCAGGAGCGGCAGTTTTATCCGATCGGGGGCAAAACACCCGTTGCAATCGATGTGAGGGTCATTGCGGCAACGAACAAGGACCTGGAATCAGCCGTGCAGGAAGGCGAATTCCGGGAGGACCTCTTTTACCGGATCCATGTTATTCCGATTCATCTCCCGCCTCTCAGGGAAAAGAAGGAGGATATCCCGCCGCTCGTGGACCACTTCCTGAAGAAGTTTAACCGGAAGATGAAGAAAAAGGTGAAGGGGCTTTCAGCACAGGCAATGCAGAAGCTCATGATTCATGACTGGCCGGGCAATGTTCGTGAACTTGAAAACACGATTGAGTTTGCGATGGCCATGACCCGGCACGATGTTATTACCGATGAACTTATCCTGCAGACAAAAGGCCTTTTTCCCGAGACGATTAAATCCCTCAAGGAGTCGAAGGATTTGTTTGAAAAAGGGTATCTTGTGAATGTCCTCAGCATTACCAAGGGAAATGTCAGCAAGGCTGCTGAAATGGCAGGGAAGTACCGGGCTGATTTTTACGCCCTCCTCAAAAAGCATGACCTCAAACCCGAGGCCTTCAAGAAGAGTTAGAAACGTTATGCCTTGCCCACACCGGGAGTGGCGGCATCATTTCAGCATCCACTCCCGGTGTGGACGAAGCAGGCGGTGTTGTCAGGACCATCCATCATCCATCGTGCGGTGAATATGCTAATATACCCAAATATTATCCTAAGGAGGAGCAATGATCCCGGAGCTTAAGTATGATAATAATGGTTTGATACCGGCCATCATTCAGGACATGAATACTCATGAAGTCCTGATGATGGCATACATGAATAAGGCTTCACTGGAGAAGACGCTTAAAGGTGGGAAGACCTGTTTCTGGAGCAGGTCACGTCAGAAATTCTGGACAAAAGGCGAGACATCGGGAAACGTTCAGCTCGTAAGAGAAATCCTGTATGACTGTGACGCAGATACATTACTTATTAAAGTTGAACAGGTTGGGGCCGGAGCATGCCACACCGGAAACAGGACGTGCTTTTTCAGGAACATAAAAATAGCGCGCAAGTGAGGAAGCGGGAAAGCGCGGAAGTGGAAAAGCCTGAAAATCGTGAAGCATCAGGGAAATCATAGGTAAGAAATTTTGGTTTTTTGACTTCCGTACTTGCAATCTTTCGCACTTGCGCGCTTAAAAGGGGGACATGGTGAGCTTAGGGGAAAAGGGCGAGGGTCTTGCCGTCAAGTTTCTGCTGAGAAAAGGATATAAAATCTTGGAGCAGAACTACAAGACCCGGATAGGGGAAATAGACATCATTGCCATTGATGGCGAGACACTCGTATTCGTTGAGGTCAAGACACGGGAGAGCCTGAACTATGGACAGCCGTTTGAATCGGTGACCGGATTTAAAAGAAGAAAGATTGCAAATGTTGCACTGCTCTACCTGAAGCGACTGAATTCTGTGCCTCCCTGCAGGTTTGATGTTGTTAGTATTTGTCATGAACACGGGCGGCCGGAATTTGAATTGATACAGGACGCGTTTGAGATGTAATAACCCGTCGATTTTTTGGCTGAGCCCGTATATTTCTTATCACAATTTGACGCTCGTGCCTGCAATTTGAAAAGGTGTTGAGCGTGCTCCTGATAAAACTTCACCCCGCGATGACTGATGATTTAATGAATCATTCTCGGACACTACAGAAGAAAAATTAATTATTCCCGTTGTGACGCAGGAAATATCATGCATATTTCTCTGATGTCAGGATCATGGGAACTGCCCATAATAATTAAATTATTCTTTCCTGTCAATGGATTGGGAAACTGCCGTATGACCTGGCACTGGACTTGCGTTCTGATATTCATTTTACCAAATACTTTTTACTAAAAAAGAAGGTAATTAAGGAGAAGGTGATTTACGTTACATAGTTCACCTGTAGAATGGGTTTATTATGTCTGAATATGGTGGGACAGCTAACGAAGACAGTGCTCATAAGCCGGACAAAATTACATTGAGGAGTTTTGATCGTGAATAAAAATTATTTATCCATAGTGCTCGCATTTGTTGTCATGACGATCAACATACGCGTATCTGATGCGATAAATATATATTCTGCCGACTGGATATCCCCTGGTGACCTGGCCCAATCCCACGCAAAATTAACGGGGATTAAAGATTGCGTAAAGTGCCATACGCTCGGAAAAGGTATAACGAATGCCGCATGTTTATCGTGCCATGAAAAGCTGGTGTCCAGAATTAACTCTGGAAAAGGCTTTCATTCGTCTGTTGATGGGCAGTGCATCGAATGTCACACCGACCATAAAGGATCGGACTACAATATTATGCAGTTTGAGAAAGATAAATTTGACCACAGCAAGACCGGGTATGAACTTCAGGACAAACATAAGCAGTCATGCGACAAGTGCCATAAAAATGAAAAGACCTATCTTGGACTCCAGGAAAGCTGTTTTGTGTGCCACGATGATGTACACAAAAAGACACTTTCTCAAGACTGCAGGAGGTGCCACGACTTTAAGGGATGGAAGAGTCTGACATTTGATCATGATAAGGACTCGAAGTACAAATTGACGGGTAAGCATTCTGATGTAAAATGCAAAAACTGCCATACGGGAGACACGATGGAAAGCAGGGAGGGAGATTCAGAAAAGAGTTATCAGGCACTTCAGTTCAAATTGCAGAATTACGGAAAGTGCGATGACTGCCACGCTGATGTCCATAAGGGAAAACTCAAAGAGAAGACCTGCTCGCGATGCCACCAGACAGACGGATGGGAAAAGAAATCCTTTGAACATAATGACCCTCTAGTCAGCAGTTACAAACTGGAAGGAAAGCATGAAAATGTTGCCTGTGAGAATTGCCATCCAAAAGAGACCATAAAGATTGAATTACAGGGTAAGGCTGCTGAACGTGAAGTGAGAAAGCTGAAGGCCATCAAAAAAGACAACTGCAGCGACTGTCATTATGACGTTCACAAAAGTCAGTTTAAGGACCAGAAGTGCGATGCCTGTCATACAGTAGAGAACAACTGGAAAGAATATACATTTAAACATGAGGCCAAACAGTATAAGGGATACAAGCTTGAGGGTAATCACTCAAAAGTCGAGTGCCAGAAGTGTCACGAACAGACTGAAATAAAATTTTCTGAATTTAATAAAGAGAAAAAGGCGTCTCCGGGCAAATTCAGAGGAGTCAAATCAGACAACTGCAGCGACTGCCATTATGATGTTCACAAGGAGGAGTTTAAGGACCGGAAATGCGATACCTGCCATACGGTAAAGAACAACTGGAAGGAGTATACCTTCAGGCACGAAGATGAGCAGTACAAGGGATTCAAGCTTGAAGGCAGGCACAGGGAAGTTGGATGTGAAAAATGCCATACCGGCAGCGAATTTTCCTTTAAAGAATTCGGGAAAGAGAAAAAGGCATGCCCCGGACAATTCAGGAACATTAAGTCAGACAACTGCAATGACTGCCATTATGACGTTCACAAAGGGCAGTTTAAGGAGCAGAAGTGTGATACCTGTCATGCCGTTGAGAATGAATGGAAGAAATATACTTTCAGGCACGATGACAAAGAGTATCAAGGCTACAAGCTCGAGGGCAAGCATATGGAAGTTGAGTGTGAGAAGTGTCATGTCAGAAGCGAAATAATGTTTTCTGAATTTAATACGGAGAAAATGGCTTCACTGGGTAAATTTAAAGGATTAAAGTCAGGGAACTGCATTGACTGCCATAAGGATAAGCATAAAGGGAAATATGAACAGGCATGCGACAAATGTCATTCTCCTGACAGCTGGAAGCCGAGGGAATTTCTTCACGATCCCATATCATTTGAGTTGAAGGGGGCCCACAATGTCGCTGATTGTGACAAGTGTCATCTTAGTGCAAGGAATTATACGGGCCTGGATTCAGGGTGTACGGACTGTCACCGGGACGAACATAATAATCAATTTACCAAGCCCTGCCGAGACTGTCATAATCAGGTAGCATGGATACCGGTAGAGTTCAGGCATGATGATGTGGATTTCAGGCTTTCAGGAACGCACAGGACGTTAAACTGCAATGATTGTCACTTGAGCGGGGATTACACAAACGTTCCTACTGATTGTTTCATCTGTCATCAGGACGATTATCAGTCAGAAACTGACCATCAATTGTTTAACTTTGTAAATGACTGTACCGAATGCCACAGCAGTTCCGTAACATGGGATGATGTCGGTTTTTCTCATTCTTCGTTCAGCTTTTCAGGGGCCCACAGCGCTCTCAAAAACGATTGTTCAGCCTGTCATAAGTCTTCAGCTGCCATCTCATCCGGGGCATCGGATACGGGCTGTTACGGTTGCCATTCAACATCAGGGGTGGCCAGCTCTGCATATGAAAAGGTTTCATCCCCGTCGCATACAGCGCTTAACTTCAGTACTTCCTGTACGGACTGCCATTCTCAAAGCACGTGGGCTGGTGCTAAATTCAGTCACCAGGGATTTACCATGCAGGGAATACACTCGTCTCTTTCCTGCAATGCCTGCCACCAGAGCGGGTATCCGGGGCAGTATGCGGGAACATCCGAGGACGACTGTTACGCCTGTCATGCAAATGACCATGCGCAGGAGCATCCGTCATATCCGCAGGACTGCACGCAGTGTCATGCAGGGAACGCGTGGCTGCCGGCCAGCGCGCACCAGAATTTCAATTTAATTGGTATTCATCAGACACTGAACTGCATTGATTGCCACCAGAGCGGGTATCCGGGGCAGTATGCGGGAACATCCGAGGACGACTGTTACGCCTGTCATGCAAATGACCATGCGCAGGAGCATCCATCATATCCGCAGGACTGCACGCAGTGTCATGCAGGGAACGCGTGGCTGCCGGCAAGTTTCACTCATCTGACATTTACTCTGCGGGGCACACATAGTTCGCTTAATTGTGATGAATGCCATTCATCCGGCTACCCGGGTCAGTATGCGGGGATTGCTGATGACGACTGCTATGCCTGCCACGCAGATGATTACAATAAGGAACATCGCAGCGGAAGTACGCCGCATGACTGTACACAGTGTCATAATCTCAGAAACTGGGATTAACTATGAGAGAGAGATTTAGAACTGTTCATAAAAACAGCGCGTAATCCAAAACCGGTCCAGAAGAGAATGACAATAAGGAATATCGCCAGAACAAAAAAATTAATTCTATTTTGTTTTCTTCTGGTAATCATGCCCCTGAATCTCCACGCAGAGGAACCAGCATTTCATACAATTCAGACAGGGAGCTTTGTAGACATCAAAAGCGCTCAAAAGCAATTTGACTCTATAGTGAAAGGACTGAACGAACAGGAACTCAGTTTTTTCAGAATAGAAAAAATTGGAAAATATTATTCTTTAAGGCTCGGTAAATTCAAAGATCATGCAACTGCAAATACGTTTCTCCAGAAAAACAAGCCTCTGCTTCAAGGGGCGATTATTTTAAAAGCCATTACCAGTGAAGACAGGATATTTCAACGTTACACCAAAGATTCAATCCCCCGGGATATGACAGCATCGGGAAAGCCTGTATCGGGTATAATGCCTGAAGGATTAAAAGATGTACAGTCGCTGCAGCACCCCTTGCCTGTTACTGAATCGAAAGGTTCCGTGCCGGTAAAAGAGTCTTCCGGGGAAGCAGTGGCTGACAATGCCTTAAAAAATGTGCAGTCGCTGCAAAGGCCATCGCCTGCCGGCGACACCGGCATTTTTTCCAATGTGAAGGGGCGGTTTTATGTCAGCGATTATTATTCAAATGACAGTGATGAATTTGAATTCCATGTCCTTACTTCAAGGCTGAATGTTTATAAGCATGAAGACAAGGAATCGAGATATTACTATACCCTGGATGCGCGGGTAAGAAAAAAGATATTCAATGGAGAAATGGAAGAAAATGTCCCTGAGTGGAAGGTTGACGAAGCATGGGTCGGCATAAAATTCCCTGAACAGAAAATGGATGTCATTGGCGGAAGGCAGAATATTTATGAACTTTACAACACGAGGGTTGACGGCCTGAATGTAAAGTACTCATTTGACAATGGCTTGGGATTCGGCGTTTTCGGAGGCCTTGCCCCGGACAAAGAGGATGAGTCGTTGAACACGGACTATGAGTCCATCGGCGGATACCTTTTTTTCAACCAGGAAAAGCACAAAGTGCAATTTGGTTATGAGAACCTCAACTATAAGGGGGACACCGACAGGGAGTATTTTTCTCTGAGAATCTATTCGAAATTCCATGAGAAAATGAGACTCAACGCAGTTTCGTCAGCCAGCATCAACCAGCTAACAGATGATTTTGAGGTGGAAAACGCCAATATAAACCTCCTCTATGCACATTCAAAAAAAGTGCGGTTCAATATATTTTATAACTACTTCAGGACTATCAAATTCTATGAATCGACCAGAGAGTATCTGGAGCTTTCTGACGTGTCGGAAAGCTTTTTCCTTGACGATAACTCTCGTACGCGGATCGGCATGCGGGTCGATTACAAACTGATGAAGGGATTAAAAGTATATTCATCGGCTGAATATGAGAGAAGAAAAGAAGACGAAGAGGACAAACTGCGGCTTACCGGCGGGCTGAGAAAGTATGATCTCTACGGATTTGACCTTTCAGGCCGATACACCTATATAGATGACTTTGAGGCCTCATCGGATGAATTCAATGCTGAAATTACGCGGCATTTCTTTAACAAGCTTGATGTTTCTCTCTATGCAAGCCGTGAGGAGAAAAAACTCGACGCTGAAAATGCTTACACAACCCGTGCCCTTACCTATGGAGCATCGATTTACTGGATGATCAGTAAAAGATATTTTATGTTAATGTTCATTGAGAGTTATGAGCGTGATAGTGATCTGGATGAGGAGGGGGATAAACAGGTCACTACGTCAGTATTCACTCAAGCGGGATATAAGTTCTAATGTGATATGAGTCACTTATGAATCGATTACACCCTGATATCATAAAAGATGCTGCAAAACGGTGTCAGATCAAAAAGACAGACAATTCTTAATAAGGAGAAGACAGGATGAGCAGCCAAAGGAAAATAAACGCAGAAGAATCAAAATCTGAAAAAGCTCCAGCTTTACATGAACATTTGACACAGGAAAATGTCCAAAAACCAAAACGATCACCAGAACATCGAAGGGAAAAGGGTAAATCACACAAAATCCTGCGTTTCCGGAAGTCTGAAAGACATGTTCACTGGACAATTGCAATTCCGTTTATGGTCTGCTTTGCATCTGCGCTGATACTCGTTTTTTTCTACAATCCAAATCCGCTTCGGCCCTTCAGGGAGGTGTTTTCCTGGATTCACAGAATATCGGGCATCTCCCTCATTGTGATGCCTTTCGTGGCGATGTTTAAAAGCCGCCATGATTACAAGATCTATTTTTACAATATCAGGCAGGCATGGGTCTGGACTATTGAAGACTTAAAGTGGCTCGCCTTCAAGGGGCTGTCAATGATCAGTAAAAAAATCAAACTTCCAGACCAGGGGAAGTTCAATGCAGCAGAAAAGATAAACTTTATGATGCTTATGTCCACCTATCCGCTTTATATTCTGACGGGGCTGGTGATATGGCTGACGGATGGCGCTTTGCTGTCATGGCTGATTCATTTTGGCATGGCCCTGATTGCTATGCCTCTTTTACTGGGACACCTTTATATGGCGACCATTCATCCTGACACCAGAACCGGATTGTCAGGAATGACGACCGGATTTGTTGATAAGCACTGGGCCGAACATCACTATCCGCTCTGGTACAGGGAGCACTTTGAAAATGACGGACGTTTTGTCAGTATCGACCCTAATATCAGGACTCTGAATGCCGAACCAGACATGAGTGGTGAGATGGAAATAAATAATAAAGAGCCGGTAAAAACCTTCTGACCCATAACCCTTTAAGTTTCCTTTTGGTATTATTGCTGCTACGGGGCGTAGCGCAGTCTGGTAGCGCGCACGGTTCGGGACCGTGAGGTCGGAGGTTCAAATCCTCTCGCCCCGACCAATTCTTTCCTTTTCATTTCTTAAGATCGGTGGATTGAATGTCGAAGAAAAACATAATATCTAATTTAAATGTTAACAGAGATTAGTACTTCAATTTCTGTTAATAACGGAGGGAGAGATATTTTAGAACGCAGGTCTTATGAACGGTATCCTGTTCAATTCGATGTTAAGCTGAGAAAACTCGATGGAACATCTGATGAAGTTGATGCGACAGTTATCGATGTATCATTTGGTGGTCTTGGGATTATCACGAGTGAAGAACTGCAATCAGGAACACAAATGTCTATTGAGTGGATAAATCCTCAATTTTACTTTGATGGAAAGCCTGTTGCGACAGGTGCAATAGTAGATATTGTAAAACCAGAGGGAGAAGGTGGCATGTTCAGGCTTGGTGTACAGTTCTTAGACCAAGATTCAAGTTTGATCCAGAGTTTGTTGAACTGGATTCGGATGCAGGCCAGCAAGCAGATGAGGGCTCATGCCGCTGCCAAGCGGTCACCTGGACAGCAGAAGCGAATTAAGTTTTAGTGTATTACACATCGCAACCTTCATACCCGTCGGACCACAGCTTCGCAATAGATCCTGTATGAAGATTTATTGGCAATGAGTTTTTATCGATCTGAATTTCATTCATTATTTGCTTTAATCAATATATGCTATCTTCTGGACAATAATCTGGGGTAGTCTCTTCACAATTCTTCATATTTCTTTACAATTCTTTATCATTTCTTCTTTTTCTCTTCAAATTGTTTGATTATCCTGAAGTCAGAAAGACAAAGATACAGTCCCTGTGCATATCGGAAAGGAGGTGGTACAAGGTCAAGGCAGATATGGCGCAGTGTTTGAACGAAATGAAAGGAGGCAGCACAATGAAAAAACTTATGTCAATAACGGTAATTATGATGTTAACGGTCAGTTTTCTGGTGGTTGGGAACACGAACGCTGACGCCATGAACAATGAATCGGCAGCTCTGTTGACGGCCGGTATCGTTCTTTTCAGTATCCCCGTCATGAATGCTCTTGCGCACCGAGGGGCCTACCCTGAACCTGCATATTCCCATGCCGCTCCACCGCGATATGTTGAAAAGACAAAAATCATCTATGTTCAGCCGAAATACAAAAAACATCGCAGACATTGGGCAAAGGCTTATGAACGGGGTTATCGGCAGGAATCGAAACGCCAGCAATACAGGAGAGGAATGCATGATGCGCGACACGATTACCGGAGGGGTCGTGACTATGATTAGTGCTTTCACACACTTCTTCAATAGACCAGATGAGAGGTAGGACGTATTTTAGACAAGGATATGCTATACCGGTCATATTGAGGATGACCCTCAATATGACCGGTTTTTACAGAACGATTTTTCAGGAAACAATCGACATTACTGTCATTGCCCTTCGTCCATTCATAGTTAGATGCATTCACCAGTCTGAAATTCACTCCGGCTTAACAATAACATGATCCAATAAGGGAAGCCACACCCTCAAGTTCTCCCTGAATTTTCCGATAAAAAAGTAGTGTCTGGTAGGAATAAAAGTGGGACAAGGAGAATTATCTATGAGAATAATGTTCGTTAGTGCGATCGGACACATAAGTATTGAATTCATCAGCGGTAATGAAACAGTAAAATCCTTGTCAATAAAATAGCGCCGGGCGAACTCTGTTCCAATGATAAATCAAAACAGAGGACAGCAAATTTAAAAAGTCATCTCGATCCATCAACACTATTGTTCAAGAAGTTCAAGAGTTGTTCAATGATAGTTCAAGATTGAAATTAACGGTGAGGAACAACGTTGAACAATTGTCAAACTATTTTTGAACGATGTTGAACAAACTATGTTTTAATATCACATCGAATTATGAATTTTTAAATTTGCTGTCCTCTGTTTTTCGTCAAAGGACCTCAACTGTTCTGCTGTTTAAGCTCATTGTCCTGCATAAATATGCTATTGATCTCTTCTGGAGATAATGATACGCTACCTGCATGCGGCAAAGCACGTTATTGTCAAACGGACGGTTACCTGATACTATTTGAAATAAATGAACATGAGCATGTTACAGAACGGTCTGAAGAGAGTCATCATTGAAAACCTGAAGCCGCAGATAGAAGGCGGCAGGTTTCCTGTCAAGCGGGCAGTCGGGGAAAAGGTAGTGGTTACTGTCGATATATTCTCTGACGGTCACGATTCGGTGTCGGCACGGGTGCTGTTTAAAGGGCCGAATGACGCTGACTGGCGGGATTCACCGTTGCTGTTTGCTGGCAACGACCGCTGGGTTGGGGAATTCAGCGTCAGGGACATGGGAATGTATCATTATACTGCTGAAGGCTGGGTGGACCATTTCAGGACGTGGCAGAAGGACCTGAAGAAGAAGTATGAAGCGGGACAGGACATCAGGGTTGATCTGCAGATCGGGACGGAGTTTATCAGGGAGGGCCTGACGAGGGCAAAAAGCAAAGACGCAAAGAGACTGGAAGAAATAGCAGATGAACTCGGGACAGCAGACATTGACCATGCTGTCATGACAGCACTCGGGCAGGAACTGACAGAATTGATGACTCTCCATCGCGACCTGTCTTTTGCCACGAGATACGAAAAGGAACTTGTGGTTGCAGTTGACAGAAAGAAGGCTGTATTCAGTGCATGGTATGAACGGTT
>Ga0111163_1026_pt1 | contig 13556 bp, 11 predicted proteins | sample DeeMarSeWOR28_12_FD_80262 | JGI IMG/M metagenome (GOLD analysis project Ga0111163, IMG submission 80262) | Nitrospira bacterium SG8_35_4 | reverse complement strand
GTTAACTCTGACTCAACCTCTTTCCGCTTTGTGATATCCCTGACGATATGGATTAATCCGCTGAATTCATTGTTGCTGTCAAAGCGCGGAATTGCACTGACCTCAATATGTTTGTTCAGAAAGGGCTCAAAGAATTCATGCACCGAGGGGAACCCGGTTCTCAGGGACTCACAACTCGGGCAGTTCGGGGGTGGCGTTTCCGTGCCATGATAGTACTTGTAACATTTCGTATGGAGAATTTCATTAAAAGGTATATTGTGCAACGCCTGCGCTGCTTTGTTAGTCCGTATAATATTAAAGTCTTTGTCGTGGATGGTAATCATGTCCTCAATGGTATCGAATGTGCTTTCCCAGTCCTTTTTCGACTCCTCGATAAATTCTTCCGTCCTCCGTCTCGCTGTTATGTCTCTCACCACTTCGATGCCTGCTATGATCTCTCCTTTTGAATTCCTCAGGGGAGATGATTTGATTTCATAGTATAATTTGCCATTGTCTGTGGAACGGGACTGTTCCATTGTGTGAATTTTTCCGTCATGAAATGACATTGCCAGATGACAGTTTTCACAGACATGCTCTTTCCCCTGATATGCATGGTAACAGTATTCCCCTGCGTGTTCACCGAGCATATCAATGTGGGCCCGGTTCTGGTAGAGAATCCGGAAGTTAACGTCCTGGATGCTGATTGCGTCTGCGAGTGCGGCAAGAATACTTTCTGACCGGGCTTTTTCTTCTTGTACGGCGGTCAGTGCGCTTTGTACTTTCTCTTCAGATTTTTTGGATTTTGATACATGTCTGGCAATGACGGCGCCAAAGATTAAAAAGCCGATAAAAAAGAAAAGGCGAAAATATAATTCATGAGCCGAGTGGAAAAACAATGAATCGACAAAGCTTGTCTCATAAAATATATAGGCATCAACAAACGCATCAACAACCCACATGGAAGCGCCCATGATGATCGAAAGGGCAAAGACTTTCTGCGCTTCTTTCAATGTCTGATTCTCCCTGAAGTTAAAAAATAACTGGAAATAGTAATATTAAATATTTCCGCACCACAGAAACAGTGGAAGAAAAACAATTAGTTACCGTTATTATATTACAAATGATGCTTAATTCAAAGAATTGATGTGGATGATCGGGGGAGGACTTCGGAAGGAATTTTTGAGGTCCTTAATTCGGGTCAAGGATTTCCATGGTTTTCTGCCCGTTCCTGAGCCGGAACGGCTCAAGCACCCGTTGAAACAAACAGGCCGAGTTTTGAGATTTCATCAACGAGTTTCTGTTTACTTATCGGTTTGACGATATAGGATGCGGCACCGCTCTTGAGCGAGTTGACAACATTCTTGGGATCATCAAGAGCAGTTGTCATAATCACTTTTACTTCATTCCGTGTAGCAATTCCGGATTTTTTTTCGAGTTGCCGGATTCGTGTCAGGGCCTCCTGGCCATCCATATTCGGCATCATGATGTCCATGCAGATAAGGTCATAGGGTTTCTTTTCTTCAAGCGACTGTTGAAAGGCTTCTATCGCCTCATTTCCGTCAAACGCCATGTCGCAGTCCCCATAGTCCGACAGGATCTTTTGCATGATTTTCCGGTTTGTAAAGTCATCCTCAACGATTAATATTTTCATCTCTGCTCTACTTCTTTATTTAAAATCAGTTATATGCTGTCAATGTAAGCACTCACGTTTGTTTTCATCTCGGCATGTTCTCTGAGAATCTTAAGCACCCTGTCCACGTCCGACTCAAGTCTTCCATAGAGCAACCATGCCCTGTCTGTCTGCTTTTCCCTTGAGGCCAGTTCAATCTGAAAAGCCGTCTCTTTCATCCGGTCCGCCCCAATATTGCCGGCCGTGCTTTTTAAGGTATGGGCATGCCGCTCAGACATGGCGGCATCCCGTATCTCGAGGGACTGCTTTAATTTTTTCATTGTTTCGGGACATTCATGAATGAATATCTCCCAGATTTCTTTGAGCAGTTCCTGGTCTCCGCCGAGACGTGCCAATGCCTCTGCTGCATGAAGATCATCATTGTTTTTCAGAAAAGCCGATGATTCTGCACCATGATTTGTCGATATGGATATGGAAATCTGTTTGTTGATTGCATCCAGGAGGTCCTGTTGTTTAAAGGGCTTGGATACGAAGTCATTCATCCCTGCATCCAGGCATCGTTGCATGCTTTCTTTGGAGACATGCGCTGTCAGCCCGATAATGGGGATAGCAGGATCAAAATCTGTCTCCGTTGACTGCCTGATAGTCCGTGCCGCTTCTATTCCGTCAATGCCGGGCATTTCTATATCCATAAGAACGATGTCGAACGTCTGCCTGCCGAGCATTGCTATCAATTCCCTCCCATCGTTGACGGTTGTTACCGCGTGTCCGCATTTTTCCAGGATTCTGACCACGACTTTCTGATTTAAAATATCGTCCTCCGCCAGAATAACACGGAGCATCCTGAGATTGCAGGTGCCGGGGGTATCAGGCTCATTCACTACGGAAACATCGGATGCTGTATCATCTGACGTCACGATGTCTGTGTTGTCTTCTGCGAGACCGAACCGGGCCGTAAAGTGCATGGTGGTCCCTTTTCCTTCTCCACTTTCTACCCATACATCACCGCCCATCAATTCAACGAGTTTTTTGACGATGCTGAGCCCCAGCCCTGAGCCGCCGTATCGTTTCTTTGTATCTCTGTCCAGTTGTGTAAAGCTCTCAAAGATCAGGTCATGCTTCGATTTTGGAATGCCGATGCCTGTATCGGCAACAGAAAAACGGAGCATGATTTCTTGTGCGTTTCGATCCGGTATATTCAAAGTTGCAGCTTCAGCCGGTTCAACCTGGAGTCTGACCGATCCTTTTTCGGTAAATTTGATTGCGTTGCTGATCAGATTGATAATAACCTGTCTGAACCTGACTTCATCGCCGGTCAGGGATGCCGGAACGTCAGGGCTGATGGCATAAGAAATATCTACGTCCTTTGGTGACTGCTTGTAGGTGAACGCCTTTATCACATTGTCGATTACCATGCTGATATCGAGTTCAGATTCATTCAGTTCCAGTTTGCCGGCCTCGACTCTTGAAAAGTCGAGAATGTCATTCAGCAGGCAGAGGAGCGAGTCAGAGGATTGCTTGATCGTCTCTATATATTCTTTCTGCTCATCATTCAGTTCAGTATCGAGGACCAGGTCTGTCATGCCGATAATTGCGTTCATGGGTGTCCTGATCTCATGACTCATATTTGCAAGGAACCAGCTCTTTGCATTGTTTGCGGATTCAGCAATTTCCTTGGCTTCTTCCAGTTCCTGTTCAGCTATTTTACGGTCAGTAATGTCGCTGACGATCTGGACCATGCCGATAACGCGGTTATTTTCATCCAGTCTGGGCAGCGCCTTTAATTCAATGAAACGGTTTAAATGGGGTTCAAATAATTCAGTTGTCGAAGGCTTTCCGGACTGAATGAGTGCACAGCCCGGACATGATTCAGGAGGAGAGTCCTTGCCATGATAAGATTTGTAGCATTTTTGACTCAGGATTTCCTGGAATGAAAGCCCCAGCGTTTCTGCTGCGGCTTTGTTGGCGCGTATGATATTAAAGTCTGTATCGTGGATGGTGATAATGTCTCTGATCGTGTCGAAAGTATCCTGCCACTCTTTTTTCGCTTTTTCGATGATCCCCTGCAGATTGTTCAGCGCTGCATTGCGCTGAAGCAATGGACGGAGGGCAAAGAAGTAGAGCGCCGGAGAGACCAGAAGCACCAGGAGAAAAGCATCCAGCAGCGCCATCTGCCAGCTGGCGAACCGGGGCAGGGTGGACGTGAATGATATCACCGCAGCCTCGGCAATGAATATGGACGCCGATGTCAGGAGCAGAATGAACACAGGGGAACTGGATTGAGACAGTTTGACTTCAGGGACTGACTGTTTTGTGCGGTTTCCTCGAGTTATGCTGTCAGGCCTGTCCGGACCGGTATCATGAGCTGTAGTGCCTGTGTGCATTGATTGTGTACCTCTCTTCTCCTCTCCCTGAAGATTTCAGGAATCTCCGAGCATGGCATTTACTCAGAAACTGTTTGCTCGTTTGATGACTTCCATCGCTATTTTATCAAGTGGAAGCACCTTGTCCGCTGCTCCTCTCTTTATTGCCTCATGGGGCATCCCGAAGACGACCGACGTTGCTTCATCCTGGACGATGTTATAGGCACCTTCCTCCTTCATTTCGAGCATTCCGCGCGCACCGTCATCTCCCATGCCCGTCATGATTACGCCCACCGCATTTTTCCCCGCGTACCGTGCCGCTGACCTGAACAGCACGTCGACGGACGGACGGTGGCGGCAGACAAGCGGACCCCCTTTGACTTGCACATAGTAACGCGCCCCGCTCCTTTTCAGGAGTATGTGGCGGTTTCCCGGGGCGATCAATGCCTGCCCCCTGATCACGGAATCGTTGTCAGCTGCCTCTTTCACGGTGACCTGACAGATACTGTTGAGTCTGCTGGCAAAGGCCGTGGTAAAGTTTTCCGGCATATGCTGGACAATGACTATTCCCGGGGCATCCATTGGCAGGAACTCAAGAAATTCGCGCAGGGCCTCGGTGCCTCCTGTAGACGCTCCGACGACGACTATTTTCTCTGTTGTCTGAATCATTGCTTTTGACGTTGGTTTCGCTATAACCGCATCGGCCGTCAGCTTTGGAGAAACATGAATGGCTGTTGCAGATATCTGTTTGACTTTTGACTTTGCAGCGGCTTTCACCGCATCGCAGATCAGGACCCTGGATTCTTCCAGAAATTTTTTTGCCCCCATCTGGGGTTTTGTAATAATTTCGACCGCTCCGTACTCTAATGCCTTGAGAACGGTCTCTGCCCCTTTCTGGGTGAGGCTTGAACACATCACGACCGGGATAGGGTGCTGACTCATTAATTTTTTCAGAAAGGTGACCCCGTCCATACGCGGCATCTCAACATCCAGTGTTATCACATCCGGGATGTCCTGCTTGAGTCTCTCCGCAGCGACATACGGGTCAGAGGCGGTGCCGATCACCTCAATCTGCGGGTCGGAGGAGAGTATCTCTTTCATGGTATTCCTGACCACCGCCGAGTCATCGACTATTAATACTTTAATTTTATTCTTCATTCCGTTTCCTTCTGTAGCACATATGCTTATGATCAACAAGCATTTTCATGGTTTCGGCGGGCTCACACCGGATTCCTGTACACGGTTGGAGCCACCTGCACCAGCGGTACATTCAGGCCGTGCAGGGTCTCGGAGTGGCCGATAAATATGTATCCTCCGGGGCTCAGTTGACGGGCAAACCTGTTCATGAGCTTCTCCTGGGTTGCCCTGTCAAAGTAGATGATGACATTGCGGCAGAAGATGATGTCCATGGGTTCGCTCATCCCGTAGGTCCCTTCAAGAAAATTCAGCCTGCGAAATCTCACGACATCCCTTAATTCGGGGACTATTCTTACATATCCTTTTTTGTCATTCTTGCCCCGCAGGAGATAACGCTTTTTCATCTCCGGAGGAACGGGGGCCACTTTTTCATTGTCGTAAATGGCGCGTTTTGCGATTTCGAGTGCCCGTGTCGAAATATCGGTGGCCAGGATCAGAAAGTCAAAATTAAAACCCGGATATTGGTCGGCAAAGTCCTTCAGGAGCATCGCAAGGGTGTATGGCTCCTCACCGGTTGAGCAGCCCGCGCTCCAGACCGTCAGTTTGTGTCTGATCCCCACGCCTTTTCCGGCCATCAGCTCGGGAAGCGCCTTCTGGACCATATAATCAAAGTGCTTCGGCTCACGAAAGAAATCCGTTTTGTTCGTGGTCACGACGTCGATCATATGGATGAGTTCATTTTCAATGCCGGCCGGGCTGAACAGGTAGCTGCAGTATTCGCTCATGGAAGTCATGCTCAGTTTGCGAAGTCTCTTCTGAAGACGTGCCTGGAGCATGATTTTTTTTGACGGGGGCATTTTGATCCCGCATTCGGTATGAATGAACTCACTCAGGCGGTCGAAATCCCTGTCAGACAGGACAGCCTCTCTACTGCTTGTGTAACTGCTTTCAGATAGCAATGATGGCATCATAGTCTCTTTTATATGTAGTGCCTTTCTGCATTCAGTTCTCATTTAAAAAGGGGCGGCCCTGGCCGCACCTGAAAACACTATTCTTCAGACTCCTTGCCCTGATCATTACCAGCCGCATGCGAACCCGCATCCTGAACAACGGCGAGTTCCTCTGATGAAAAGACCTTGTCTATATCAAGGATTATGATAAACTCATCATCCCGTTTGCCCATCCCCTTGATAAATTCTGTTTTGAGCCTGGTCCCTATCTTCGGGGCGGGCTCTATCTGGCGGGGCTCGAATTCGAATACCTCCTGGACAGAATCCGCCAGTGCACCCAGCACGGTCAATTCTCCGTCCAGCGACACCTCGACAATAATGATGCAGGTGTTTACTGTTCTGGATGTCTCACTCATGCCGAACTTCAGTCTCAGGTCCACTACCGGCACGACACTTCCTCTGAGGTTTATCACCCCCCGCATAAAAGCGGGTGTCCGCGGTACCTTTGTCACCGATGTAAACTCCAGCACCTCACGCACTTTCGAAATGTCAACGGCAAACACTTCCTCATCGAGTTTAAAGGTCAGATGCTGCGTTGCTTCTGCTATATCTGCTACATTCATGGTATGCCTCCTTACAACAGGGTATGAGTCATGGGGTATAGGTCTTTCCTGTCACCTGTGACCCTGCACCTATTACCTGTTTTTTTAATATTTCTCAAAGTCATCGTCTGAATCGCTGCCCTCATCCATGACAAGCGCTATGCCGCTATCTGCCGCATGCTTTTCCTGCTGCATGACCGGATGCGGCGGCATGACCGGATATGATTGCGCTGGTTGAGAGATTCTGGTCTTTGCAGAGACGGTTGCACTTCTGCCGGAGGCCTTTCTGCTGTCTGTCCCGACTTTGAAGAAACCGATTGAGTCCTGGAGCTGTTCTGCCTGGCTTGCGAGCTCCTCCGCGGTGGAAGACATCTCTTCTGCAGCACCTGCGTTCTGCTGGATGACCTGGTCAAGCTGCTGGATCGCTTTGTTGATCTGTCCGGCTCCGCTGTTCTGCTCGTTGCTTGACGCGTTGATCTCCTGCACGAGCTCTGCTGTTTTCTGAATGCCGGGGACGAGTTTTTTCAGCATCTCTCCGGCCTGCTCTGCTACCTCTACGCTTGACGATGAGAGGTTGCTGATCTCGCCTGCCGCTGTCTGGCTTCTCTCGGCGAGTTTTCTGACTTCAGCGGCAACGACGGCGAACCCCTTGCCGTGCTCGCCTGCCCGTGCTGCTTCAATGGCAGCGTTGAGCGCGAGGAGGTTTGTCTGCCTTGCAATCTCTTCGATGATCGAGATCTTCCCGGCAATCTCCTTCATTGCTATAACGGCCTGTTCCACGGCTGCGCCGCCCTGCTGTGCATCAGAGGATGCCTTCACCGCTATCTTTTCGGTCTGCTGTGCGTTGTCGGCATTCTGCCTGATATTGGCAGCCATCTCTTCCATTGAGGAAGACGCCTCTTCAGCGGACGCTGCCTGTTCGGTCGCGCCCTGTGACATCTGCTCTGCAGTGGCGCTCATCTGCTGGCTCCCTGAGGATACGTTGTCAGAGGCGGATTTGACCTCGACTACAACGTCTTTGAATTTACTCACCATGGTATTGAGTGAATCAGACATTTTGCCAAACTCGTCTTTCTGGTGTAAGTCAATTGTTTGCATAAGATCTCCAGAGGAAAGTAATCTGGCAAGGTCCATTACCTTCTCAAGTGGTCTTGTGATAGTGTGCGTTAAAAACATTCCGCTTAAAATAATAACTGCAATTGAGAAAAGGCATATTACTGATACAGCCGCCTTTAAATTGTCTACCAATTTGATTATATTTCCAGACATTTCATCAACTTCTTTAACCTGCGCTTCTACAAATGGGCCCAATGCAGCAGCAAGTTTTTCTGCAGTTTCATCAAAGTCGTCCATCATTTTGTTCCCTGCTTCGGGGCCGCCTTCGATGTATCCCTTTGCCATCTTTTTTCCCATATCATAGTAAGCGTCTACTCTTACCTTCAATTCATGGGTTTTCCTTATATTTTCATTATCATTCTCTTCCTCAAACATCTTTTCAAAGCGGTTCAACCCTGACAGAAAAGACTGATAGCTTTTTTCTGCTTCATCAAAGCCATCATTCAGTCCATCCAGACCCCGCGTGGCTGAAATATCTGTCAGCCATTGTTGCATCTGAATGACATCTTTGCCCATCTTATGAGCTATTCCGGAAAATACTACACTCTCATCTTTCATCTGCTTAACATTATTAAATACTTTCTTGCTTGATTGAAACGTCCATGCTCCGATCACTCCCATTAAAATGAGGGGAATCATAAAACAGACTAAAATTTTGGTGCGTACTTTAAAGTTTTTCCAATTCATAATATCCTCTTTTCCCTGTTTCATAATTTCATTTTTATTAGTTCCAAATTAGAGATTTAGTCTCATTAATTCAGAACTAGAGAATTATCATTACTCATAGCCAACTCCTGGTGTTCCACCTTCTGAAAGAGTTTGGGAACGTCCAGAATAAGCGCAACGGTTCCGTCGCCCAGAATAGTGGCTCCGGACAAACCTTCTACATCTTTATAAAACGTACCCAGAGTTTTTATGACGGTCTGGTGCTCGCCGACCACGTCATCGACGACGAACCCGACCCGGTGATCATCAATTGAGACGATGACGATCTGTTCAATGTCGGGCTTGTTTCCATGTATGCTGAACTGTTCTCTGAGGCTTATGTAGGGAACAATCTCGCCCCTGACGTTTGCTATCTGCCTTCCGTGGGCCCTGGTCACGTCTTCCCTCGTCAGCTCTACACATTCCTCGACGAGCGAGAGCGGCATGACGTAGAAATCTTCGCCGATTTTGACCAGCAGGCCGTCTATGATAGCGAGGGTAAGGGGGAGTTTCAGGGTCATTGTTGTGCCTGTACCTTTATTACTGTTGATTTCTATTGTCCCGCGGAGCGCTTCGATATTCTGTTTGACAACATCCATTCCTACACCGCGGCCTGAGACGCTGGTGACCTTTTGTGCAGTCGAAAAACCGGGGGCGAGGATCATCTGGAAAAGTTCCTTATCGGATACGTTTGCGCCTGAATCCAGCAGTCCCCGTTCGACAGCCTTTGCCCGTATGGCCTCGGCATTCAGTCCTGCGCCATCGTCCTTTATCTCAATCAATACGCTGGCGCCGGAGTGGCGTGCTTCCAGGTGCACCGTGCCCTGTCTGGTTTTGCTGTTTGCTTCACGGACCTGCGGCGATTCTATGCCATGGTCTATACTGTTTCTTATAAGGTGAACGAGCGGGTCATTGAGCTTCTCGATCACGGTCTTGTCAAGCTCGGTCTCTGATCCGTCTGTGGTCATTTCGACTTCCTTGCCGGTTTCAGCAGAGAGGTCGCGCACCAGACGCCTGAATTTGCTGAAGATTGACCCGATCGGCACCATCCGTACACTCATGGTATTGTCACGCAGTTCGTTGGTGAGACGTTCCACTTCCTCGGCTATGGACAGCATCTCAGGGTCATTTCTGGATGAGCTTGTCTGGGTCAGCCTTGCCTGCACAGTAACCAGTTCACCGACCAGGTCCACCAGCTTGTCAAGCTTGTCCGATGCAACCCGGATGCTTGATACTGCTTCTGGCTGGGCCTGACGCTGCCGGACGAACTTTTCTTTTTTCTCCTTGACAACAGTACTGTTTTTGCGGACCTCTTTTATGCGCTGCTGCTCGGCAAGGGCTGATTCAACGGTTGCCCCGTCAACGAGTCCTGCTTCGAAGAGCATTTCTCCGATACGCGTGTCCTCATCGAGCGATTTATCGGGCTCCTTCCCGGCAGCATCTCCACCATCAGCAAGGAGTTTTCTGATATGCTTCTGTTCACGAAGAACTTTATTCAGTTCCTGCTGGGTAATATCACCCCGATCGACAAGGATCTCTCCGAGGCGTTTGTATGACGACTTGAGGTGGGTTGTGTCTTCACTTGTGATGAAGCCCTGTTCGCTCAGTGTTTTTGAGAGCGTTGCTTCGTCAACACCGCTGCTGTCATCTATAATATGAATATCGAGTTTGCAGTCATCAGCAACGAATATGAAGATATCTTTTATGGCATTTATCCCCTCTGTTGTTGTTAAGACCGCGTCCCAGTATACATAGCAGGATTCCGGGTCCATCTCCTGCAGCAGGGGAATATCTTCTGAATGCGCTACCACACTGCAGTCGCCGAGCGCCTGGAGCTCGTTTAAAAGAAAAACCGGGTTGTTTCCCATGGCAAAGATGTCCGGTGATGGACGAAAGCGGATGAGGTAAGTAATCTTTCGCTCCGGACTATCTGATTGCGAAGCGCTGTCTTCTGATTGAGTTCCGGTTTCGGATGCAGGCTGCTGGCTGGCCTGCGCCCGGGGCGCGAGTTCTTTCAGTGTCTCAACGATTGCATCGCCATCCTGTTTGTGATCTGCAGAGGTGTCCGGACTGTCGAGCATGAGTTTGATGTGATCACGCGCTGAAAGGGTCAGGTTTATTAATTCTTTCGAAGCCTCCATTTCTCCGTTGCGGACCAGATCGAAGATTGTTTCCACTTCATGGGTAAACGCTGAAATTTCATCAAACCCGAACATTGCACCCGACCCCTTGATCGTGTGCATTGCCCTGAAGATGCGTCCTATAGTATCGAGATCATCGGGCCTGTCCTCAAGCTCGAGCAGTGATGTCTCGAGTTCGGCCAGTAATTCATAGGCCTCTTCGAGAAATGCATTTTTATGTTGATCTGCGTTTGACATGTTATGTCCTCTCAATCCACAGACAGCTGCCGTCTGGATCAAGTTCACATCCTTTATTGAGAGGGAATCCCGCATCTCTGAGGGCTTCCCTGAAAATCTCGGGATGGCTGCTCCCGATTGAAATGGTCCTGTTAAGGTTCAGTGAGGTCCTGTGTGCGGAGCAGAACAGCTGAAGACATGACAGGTCAACGTCGGTTACCCTGTCAATGTTGAGCTCTACGTGCGGAGAATTATCAATTGCTTCCTGCAGAATTTTTTTAAGTTCGGCGGCATGTATTATCGTGAGGGCCCCTTCCAGGGTAAGGATCTTTCTTCCATCTGTCTGTTGAACCGTGCACTCTATCATCTGGCCTCCACAGTGAATAAGGTTAATCGTTACGGGTTAGCTGGTATGAGCGCAATAACTATGAATAACCAATAACCTCAAACGAATAACGGTGTTGCTCACTTCACGAACTTCCTGATTACCTCCAGCAGCTTTTCCGGCTGAAAGGGTTTCACGATCCATCCGCTGGCACCAACGGACCTTCCTTCCTGTTTTTTCGATTCCTGCGATTCCGTTGTCAGCATCACGATGGGAGTAAACTTGAAGGACGGATTGCCCCGAAGCTGCTTAATCAGCTCGATCCCGTCAACATTCGGCATATTCAGATCAGTAACCACCATATCCACATTTGAACCGTTGATCTTGCTCAGTGCGTCTTTGCCGTCGACCGCGGCTATGACATCGTATCCCGCGTCCTGCAGGGAAAAAGATACAAGCTGCCGCATCGATGCGGAATCATCAACTATTAGTATTGTTTTTGACATGATACCCTATCCTTTTCATCTGAATTGTATGGCTCTCTTCCTATTTCACAAATTTCTTAACGGTCTCAATTAATTTTTCAGGATCAAAGGGCTTGATGATCCAGCCGCTGACGCCTGCCAGTTTGGCTTCAACGACCTTTGAGGCCTGGGATTCGGTTGTCAGCATTACTATGGGAGTGAATTTAAATTTTGCATCCGTCCGCAGTTGTTTCAGCAGCTCGATCCCGTCCATGGCGGGCATGTTGAGGTCGGAAATAACCATATCGATCTGCGCTCCGTTTACCTTGCTGAGGGCGTCCTTGCCGTCTTCAGACTCAATGACATCGTAGCCGGCCCCCTTGAGTGTAAATGATATGAGTTGTCTCATGGATGCGGAATCTTCCGCAATTAATATTGTTTTGGCCATTGCTCACCTCTCGCTACGTTCTTCATTGACTTAGAAAATTTCCCCTCATTTTCTTTTTTTTCGTTTTCGGCATTCTTAAGCGTATTATTAAGCACGCTTCTTTCCGATTCCATGGTATACATATTTTCAAGCCACTTGCCATGATCAGTGTTTTCCTCTTCGCTCAGCCTGCTGCCCAGGGTATCGCTCTGCCTCAAAATTTCCTCGAGTTCGGACTTGAAGGTATTTAACGGTTCAATGACGTGTTCGATGCGCTGCCTTGTAATGTCCTGGAACTGCATTGACATCACGATACTGCTGATGTCTTTTGCCAGGGATTCTGTATCGCCCGACAGCTTCGAAAGGTAGGATTCCATCTCATGAATTCTGCTGTCAATTTTTACAAGCGCTTCTCCGACCAGATTTTCCGCGTCAGAAGAAATTGAACTCGTCACAGATACGCTGTTTTGAATCCCCTTATAGATCATCTGCGTATCAGCCTCTACTTTTGTAATCAGTCTCCGGATTTCTTCAGCTGCAGCATTTGACCTGACTGACAGCTTTCGTACTTCATCGGCAACGATGGCAAATCCCCTCCCATGTTCGCCCGCCCGCGCTGCCTCTATCGCCGCGTTCAGGGCAAGGAGATTGGTCTGCTCTCCGATGTACTCGATTTCATCAACTCCGGTGTTGACCTGTGCAAAGTCAGAGATTATTATTTCCTGCCCCTCCATTGTCTGTGCTGCGGTGGCATTTGATTGCTTTAGACTGTCTACTGCCTCGGCAAGGACTTTTTTGCTTATGGCAATCGGCGATTCGTCGCTGCTGTATTTGTCCCCGGTGAACAGGGTAAATGCGTTTGATGCCTCGCTTGCCTGGGTTCGTGCGCTTTTAATAATGCTCATAAAACGGTTTCCGATATCGAGTGCGGCCTCCTCGGTCTGGGTGGTTACTTCCTGAAGCTGATTGATCAGGACCGGGATCAGTTTCGGCTTATTACGGAGCGGGTCCAGTAACTGCTCCAGCATGCGTTCGAATTCAGTTCTCTGTGTGATTTTTTCGTCATTTAGTTCCTGCTGCAGTTTTTTCGTATACCTTTTTACGAATAAGAAACTGAGCGAGACAACGGCAAGACTGACCGCAAGACCGGCAGCGATCCTGATCGATCTGTCATCGATGAACAATGCAGATGACAACAGCAGGAATGCTGTGATGACCTTCCAGTACGCACTCAGATTTTTAAGTATCTTTTTTTCCATCAAAACTATTTATTATTTAATGCTGTTCTGTGACAGTAATCACACAAGTTTCAATTTGTATGGTCTCTTATCGTAATCTAAAGGGGCAAACTTTATAATGAAAAGCCCTTTTTTAATATCGGGGAATTTCCCATAAAACTTTAACGGAAAGGATTTAAGGGTAATAACAGGGGTGATGAGAAAATCAGACGGGATTGAATGCTTTACAGCGAAAGCAGCATGAAGCGTCTACATTATATTCT